>MDTG01054430.1_pt1 | contig 11040 bp, 9 predicted proteins | sample 811421 | NCBI WGS metagenome assembly MDTG01 (sample SAMN05326645, study PRJNA326480) | marine metagenome | isolation source: seawater | place: Pacific Ocean: South East | collected 2011 | reverse complement strand
CACAATCTGCTTTAAATTAATCTTCACTATTGTTTTTATTTGCTGAAGAAATAATCTGTAAAGATGTCTGATCTTAAAAAAATAAAAGATGAATTTCTCTTAAAACTTAATGGGAAATTAAATTTAACAGAAATTAACGAAATTAAATCCAATTTATTTGGAAAAAATGGATTGATAACATCCCAATTTAAAAAAATTGGTTCAATTGCTGAAAATGAAAGAAAAAAATTTGCCTCAGATCTGAATATCATCAAAAATGAACTGCAAAATTTAATAAACTATAAAATAAACGAAATTCAAAATTTAGAAATTAATGAAAAATTAGAAAAAGAAAAAATAGATATCACTTTACCTGAAAGAACTTTTAAAAGAGGAAAAATCCATCCAGTATCTCAAACGATTGATGAAATATCATCGATATTTTCTGAAATTGGATTTAGTGTCGAAGAAGGTCCAGACGTCGAGGATGAATATAACAATTTTACAGCATTAAATACTCCTGATAATCATCCAGCAAGAGATATGCATGATACATTTTATTTAGATGAAAAAAAAGAAAAGTTATTAAGAACTCATACATCACCAGTTCAAATTAGAACTATGCTTAAGGACAAACCACCATTTAAAATTATAGCTCCTGGAAGAACTTACAGGTCAGATAGTGATCAAACCCATGCTCCTATGTTTCATCAAGTTGAAGGTCTCCATATAGACAAAGATATAAACATGGGTCACTTGAAGGGTTGTTTGGATTATTTCATCAAAGAATTTTTTGAAGTTGATAAAATTAAAATGAGATTTAGACCAAGCCATTTTCCTTTCACCGAACCTTCTGCTGAAGTTGATATTGGATACGAAATTAAAAATGGAAAAATTATTATTGGTGAAGGTGATAAATGGCTCGAGATTTTAGGATGTGGGATGGTTCATCCAAATGTTCTTAAAAATGTAAAAGTTGATCCTACAAAATTTCAAGGTTATGCTTTTGGTATTGGAATTGATAGATTGGCAATGCTTAAATATGGTATCAACGATCTAAGAGCTTTTTTTGATTGTGATTATAGATGGTTAAATCATTTTGGGTTTGATCCTTTAGATGTGCCAACAAATTATAGAGGCCTAAGTAGATGAAAATAACGTTTGATTGGCTTAAGGATCATTTAAGTATTAACTTAAAAGAAGAAAAACTTTTAGATAAACTAACCAATATTGGTTTAGAGGTAGAAAGTGTAGAAAATTTATCTAAAGGCCTTAATTTATTTAAAATAGCAAAAATTATAAAAACAGAAAAACACCCAAACGCTGATCGACTTAAGATTTGTGATGTTAATGTCGGAGAAAAAGAATTTAAAAAAGTTGTATGTGGTGCAAATAATGCCAGGGAAGGACTATTAACAATATATGCTCCACCGGGAGCAATTATCCCAAAGACTAAAACAAAACTAGTAATTGCCAAGATAAGAGGTGTTACTTCTTATGGAATGCTTTGTTCTGAATCTGAATTAAATTTATCTGATGAGAGTGATGGAATAATAGAATTATTAAAATCCAAATATGATAAAAATATTGGAAAGAGTTATTTTTCAAAGTCAAATTCAAATATTATCGATCTATCAATTACACCTAATAGATCTGATTGTCTTGGCGTAAGAGGAATAGCAAGAGACCTAGCTGCTTCTGGTTTTGGAAAATTAAAAGATTTAAAAGAAAAAAAAAATAAATCAAATTCGAAGCAAACTATCAAAGTTAAAATTAGCAAAGAAAAAAAACAGGGCTGTAATGTTTTTGGAAGTTGTTTAATTACGAATGTAAAAAATACGGAAAGCCCTAAGTGGCTGAAAGATAAGTTAGTTTCAATCGGAGAAAAACCAATTTCAGCAATAGTCGATATTACAAATTATGTAATGTTTGACATTAATCGTCCGTTGCACGCGTATGATGCAGATAAAATTGAAAAAGGCATCATAATTAGAAACTCTAATGCTGGTGAAGAATTTACTGCTTTAGACAATAAAAAATACAGATTAGAAAATAATATGTGTGTTATAAGTGACAATAAGGGCATTTTAGGACTTGGTGGTATTATAGGAGGCACAAGATCAAGCACAGAATTTAATACAAAAAATATATTATTAGAAGCAGCCTATTTTGACCCCGGATCAATAAGAAACACCGCAAAAAAATTAAATATAGATACAGATGCTAAATTTAGATTTGAAAGAGGAATTGATCCACTATCTATTGAAATTGGTTTGAACAAAGCCGCATCATTGATAAAGGAAATCTGTGGTGGTGAAATTAGTAAATTCGATATCCAAAAAATTGATAATTATAAAAATAAAATTATTAAATTTGATCCTGATTCATTTGACAAAATAGCAGGTTTTAAAATTTCTGTTAAAGAAATATCTAAAATATTAGAAAACCTTGGTTTTAAAATTAAAAAAGATAAAAAGAATTTAAAATTAACTATACCATCATGGAGACCTGATATCTCACAAGAAGTAGATATTGTTGAGGAATTAATAAGAATTAGTGGTTATGAAAAGATAAATATTATAAATCCTTTAAAAGAAAGAACCAAACCTACTTTATCTCAATCCCAAAAACTTTTTCATTTTTTGCAAAGGGCTATTGCTTCAAAAGGTTATCTAGAAGCAATCACATGGTCATTTGCGGATTCAAATTTCAATTGTCATTTTAAAAATGAAAATGAAGAAATTAAGATAGTAAATCCTATCAGTTCCGAGCTAGGAGTTTTGAGAAATTCAATATTCTCAAATTTAATTATGTATGTGAGTAAAAATCTCGACAGAGGTTTTAAAGATTTATCAATTTTTGAAATAGGCCCAATTTTCCACGGCTCTAATCCAGGAGAACAAAATACAGTAGCTTGTGGTTTGTCAGCTGGCAAAAGAAATAGACTATCTTGGATTGATAAAGAGAGGGATGTTGATGTGTTTGATGTTAAAAGGGATGTAGTCCAAACCTTAGTAGAAGCTGGATATGATTCTGATAAATTTTTTATAGATGGTAAAACTCCTAAATATTATCATCCTGGCAAATCTGGCAGATTATTTTTGAATGGAGGAAAAGATCTAGTGGCAGCTTATTTTGGTGAAATACATCCTAATATTTTAAAAAAGGTAGATATAAAAGCAGAGTTTTTAGTAGGGTTTGAAATCTTTTTAGATAATTTAAAGCTACCTAAAAAAACATTAAATGATCAAAAAATAAATTTTGCAGTTTCAGATTATCAAAAATCTGAGAGAGATTTTGCGTTTATAGTAAAAAAAGAGGTAAGTTCACAAGATTTGATAAATGCTATTTCTAGTGTTAATCAAAATTTAATTAGTAATATAAAAGTTTTCGATGTTTATGAAGGTAGCAATATTCCTGAAAATCAAAAATCGATAGCAATAAGCGTCACGATTCAATCATTGGAAAAAACATTAAATGATGATGATTTAGAAAAAATAAATAAATTAATTATTGAAACAGTAGAGAACAAAACTGGTGCTAAAATACGATCTTAAAAATTAAATGAGCACTATTGATAACATTAGAAATTTTGCCATCATCGCTCATATTGACCATGGCAAATCAACAATAGCTGACAGAATTATTCATAAGTGTGGTGGATTAACAGAGAGGGAAATGAAAGCCCAAGTTCTTGATTCGATGGATATTGAGAGAGAAAGAGGAATAACCATTAAAGCTCAAACAGTAAAATTAAATTATAAATCTAAAAATGGAAAAGAATATATATTAAATATTATCGACACACCTGGACATGTTGATTTTAGTTATGAAGTAAGTAGATCTCTATATGCATGTGAAGGATCAATACTTATTGTAGACAGCACACAGGGTGTTGAGGCACAAACATTAGCTAATGTTTATCAAGCTTTAGATATCAATCATGAAATCATACCAGTTTTGAATAAGATTGATTTACCAGCGTCAGATTTAGACAGAACAAATAAACAAATTGAAGATGTAATTGGCATTGATACTGAAAATGCAATTCCGTGTTCAGGAAAAACTGGGGAAGGTATAGAAGAAATATTAGAACAGATTATTAGCCAGCTACCCGGTCCAAAAGGAGATCCTAATGATGATTTAAAATGTTTATTGGTTGACAGTTGGTATGACACATACTTAGGAGTTGTAATTTTAGTTAGAGTGATAAATGGCAAAATAACAAAAAACATGAAAATTAAAATGCTTTCAACTAATCAAGATTATATAGTTGAAAAAGTTGGAGTTTTTACGCCAAAAGCAAGAGATATTAATGAGTTAAACTCTGGAGAAATTGGTTTTATCACTACTGGTATTAAAGTTCTATCAGAAACAAAAGTTGGTGACACAATTTGTGCATTAACAAATTCATCAGTCAAAGCTTTACCTGGTTTTAAGCCAAGTAAACCAGTAGTATTTTGTGGATTGTTTCCTGTAGATAGCTCAGAATATCAAAAATTAAAGGATGGACTCGCAAAATTGCAATTGAATGATGCAAGCTTTTCTTTTGAGGCAGAATCATCATCTGCTTTAGGCTTAGGTTTTAGATGTGGGTTTTTGGGTCTGCTTCATCTTGAAATAATCACAGAAAGATTAGAAAGAGAGTTTGACGTTAACTTGCTCACAACAACCCCAGGGGTTGTGTATAAAGTATATTTAAATAATGGGGATATTATTGATTTACAAAATCCATCAAGTTTACCTGATCCAACATTAATCAAGTTAATTGAAGAACCATGGATCAAAGCAACTATTATAACACCAGATGAGTATTTGGGTTCAATAATTAAATTATGCCAAGACAAAAGAGGCATTCAAACTAATTTGTCTTATTCAGGTAACAGAGCTGTACTTAGCTATGAACTACCATTAAATGAAGTTGTTTTTGATTTTAATGATAAAATTAAATCAATGACTAGTGGTTATGCTAGTTTTGATTACGAAATTATTGAACACAGAGAAGGTGATTTAGTAAAATTGGGGATTTTAGTTAATGGTGAACCAGTAGATGCTCTTGCAATGATGATACATAAAGATTTTGCTCAAAAAACTGGAAGAGAAGTTTGTGAAAAATTAAAAGATTTAATTCCAAGGCATAATTTTATGATACCTGTTCAAGCTGCAATAGGGGGTAAAATAATTGCTAGAGAAACTATTAAAGGATTTAAAAAAGATGTTTTAACCAAAATCCATGGGGGAGGTGCAACTGATAGAAAAAGAAAATTATTAGAAAAACAAAAAAAAGGAAAGATAAGATCTAAACAATTTGGAAGAGTAGAGATACCTCAAGAAGCTTTTATAGGTGTGCTTAAAATTAACAAAGAATAATATATGAAAAGACTTAATTGGGGAATTATAGGTCTAGGGGGAATTGCTCAAAATTTTTCAAAAGGTTTTTTTGAATCAACAAATGCAAAACTTTTAGCAATATCAAGTAAAAATCCAGAAAAAAGAAAAAAATTTGAAAATCAATTTAACATTGAACAAAAATTTAGCTTTAGTAATTATGAAGATCTAGTTAACTGTAAAGAAGTTGATATCGTTTATATAGCACTTCCTAATTCCTTACACTATGAATGGATTGTTGAAGCTATAAAAAATAAAAAAAATATTTTAGTTGAAAAACCCGCCACATTAAATCTAAAAGAAATAAATAAGGTAGAGGAATATTTACTTAATAAAAATTTGTTTTTTGGAGAAGCTTATATGTATAGATATCATCCCAATATTAGATTAATATTAGATCTAATTGCAAATAATGAAATTGGTAATTTACTTTCTATGGAGTCTTTTTTTGGAACAAATATACTTTCAAAAAAAAAATTTTTCTTTTTTAATAAAAAAAAAAAAATAGATAAAAATAATAGATTGTTTAATAAAGACTTAGGTGGAGGATGTATTTTAGATTTAGGATGTTATCCATCTTCATTTAGCATATTGATTGCATCTTGGATAAATAAATTAAATTATAAAAATTTAAAAATAGCAAAAATTACAAAAGAGATTGGAGAAACTGGTGTTGACATAGATTCTTTTGGAGAGCTTATGTTTGAGGGAGGATTTAAATCAAAAATAAGCTCATCTTTTAAAAATGATTTAGGTAAAAAAACTATTATTAATGGTGAAAAAGGGTCTATAATTATCAATGATACATGGTTAGGAGAAGGAAACATTATCAAAATGGATGATAATTCTAAGAAAATTATAAATACTGAAAAAAGTAAGAATTTATATTCATACCAAATTTCAAACATTAGCAAAAATATATTAAATGGTATTAATAAACCTGCACATCCAGGGATGAGTTTAGAAGAAACGATATTAAATATGAAAATTTTAGAGGAATGGGGAAATGCATAAAAATAAGATTTTAGATTGTGTTACTTTTTTTGATAATAATTTTATGTTTGAAATTCGTTATAATATTCTATCTGATTTTGTTGATTATTTTGTAATTTGTGAGTCCAAGTACGATCACAAAGGGAATATCAAAAAAAAAAATTTTATTTTAAAAGACAATTATGATCCCAAAAAGATAAAATATGTATTTTTAGAGGAAAAATTTCCAAAGAATACAGATAGATGGAAAAATCAAGCTATACAAAGAGAGCATCTTCTAAAAGCTACTAGTTTTGCAGATGATGAAGATTATATATTTTTTTCTGACCCTGATGAGATAGTAAGACCAGATCTTTTGAAAAATTTTAAGTTAAATAAAAAATACGGAATTTTTATGCAAGATTTTTTTAATTATAAATTTAATCTTTTTAACCCCCATGAATCTCCATGGGAAGGGACAAGAGTAGCTCAAAAAAAAAATATTAATTCAATTAATTTTTTAAGACAAAAGATTAAATCAAAAAATTTAAATTACAGTTTTTTTAGATTTGATAAAGAGAAAAGTATTGAATTATTCCATAATGGAGGATGGCATTTTAATAATATTTTAACTCCTGGTGAAATCTCATTGAAACTAAAAACATTTGCTCATTCAGAATTCTCAAAAGAGGAATTTTATAACAAGGAAGTTATAAAAAAAAAAATTAATGATAAAATTGATTTGTTTGATAGAGGACATCAATATAGAGTTATAAATTTTGATCAAAAATTTCCAAAATATTTATTGGAAAATAAAAAAAAATTTGAAAAATTTTTATTAACCTAAAAAGAAATTCCAATATTTTCTTCTTCTGGAAAAACAACAACACATTCTGATAAACTAAAATACAAAAATTTCTTACTTATTAATAATTTTATCAAATTTTCAAAAACTTTATTATCTATATGAACGTACTCAAATATAATGATTGGTCTTTGGTTTGTCTCATTCAATAAATCACTTACGATGTGTCCATCATATCCTTCAGCATCAACAAAGAATAAATCAAGGTTTTTAATTTGATATTTATTTAATAAATCTTTCACAGTCAAAGAATTTACTTTTTCTATTACTATATGAGAATTTTTGACACCATGTTTTATAAGGTGATTTTTATCAAATGAAGGTATCGCAGGAATATGATTGCCATAATTTTTAATAAATTTAGGATTAACTTTATATAAGTGACTAATTTTTTTACTAGTTGAAATTGCAGAATTTTCAAACTTTACAAAATCGTAATTTTCATAGTTTGATTTTAGTTTTAAAAAATTTTCATTAATAGGTTCTACCAGGATACTTTTAACTTTGTATTTTTTTATAAAGTAATTTATCTCATCAAAAGAAATACCATCGTTGGCTCCAATTTGAATTAAGTTTTGAATATTTTTTTTTTTAAAAATATTTTTAAGGATTAATTTTAGATTTATAGCCTCATTTTCTGAGAGAATTCTGTTATTTTTAATAAAATTTTTTTCAACCAATTTATAACCAAAAAGACTCACAAATTTTTTTAAAAATTTATTTTTCATTTGAGTAAATAATTTATGGTAGTTATAAACATTAAGCTAGATTATTATCATAATAACAATAATAAAAATGTTTGATTAATTAACAAAAGTTTATGTTGAAAAATAAGTTAAATATTTGTCAGGTTTCACTTAATAATAATATACCGTTAATAATTGAAAATTATCTAAATTTTAAAAAAATTTACAAGAAAATAAAGATATATGTAATTTGTCCCAATAAACAATTAAGTGAATTTAAAAATAGATTAGATTTTGAAGATATTGAAATAGTAAATGAAGATAAAATTATTTCATTAAAAGAATTTAATAAAATATATGAAAATTTATCAAAAAAAATAAATTATAAAGAAAAATTTGATCTAAGATTAAAATGGTATTATCAGCAAGCACTTAAAATAACATTTGCATTAAATTTTATTAAAAAAAAAAATGAAAACATAATAATTTGGGATGCAGATACAGTTATCTTAAAAAAAATAAGTTTTTTTGAAAATGATATATCTGTAAAATATGGGAATTTTTTTGAATATCATAAAGATTATTATGAGACAAATAAAGAAATTTTAAAAGAGAACCCAAAATATTTCATTTCGTTTTTGAATCAATTTGTTGCTATTAGTGTAAAAGAATGTGATTTTTTTATAAAAAATTATTTAAAAAATAATTTACATGAAAAAACATTAGATATAATGATTTCAAAACTAATTTTTAAAAGCATCTTTAATAGACATAAAGTTTTTAAGGGATCATTATTTTCAGAATATGAATTAATTGGACAATCTAATTATATGTTCAAAAATTTTAAGCAAAAACCATTATTATTTTTAAGATTTGGTTTAAATGGAAAGCTTACAAAAATTCAAAAGTTTTTTGCTGAAAAACTAGGATATAAACATATTACTTATGAACATGCGAGGATAAATATAAAAAATTTGGGGATATTAAATCGAAAACAAAGTTGGTTTGGTTTTTTAAAAATTCTATTTAAGAATTTTACTAAGTTTTACTTAAGATGTATTATTCATACAATCAAATATAATTTATATAAATCAAAATGATACAAAATGAGATAAAGCTCTATAATTTAAAAATTTCTATTGGAGAGATGGCCGAGCGGTTTAAGGCGCACGCTTGGAAAGTGTGTGTGCCCTTAAAGGCACCGTGGGTTCGAATCCCACTCTCTCCGCCATCCTCAAATTTTTTTTTATTAAATAAAAATTATAAAATTTAATGAAAGAATTATATTTATGTTCATTCGCAAGTAATGACTTAAAAAGAAGTGTCGAGAGATATTTGCTAGAAGCAAAAGCAATGAATGTATATCAAAGTATAAAAGTTTATAAAGAAGAAGATTTACCAAATAATATTAAAAAACAAATAGAAAATTTTTTTTCTCTAAATCAGAAAAGACTTTATGGATATGCATGTTGGAAAGCATTTATTATTAAAGATTTTCTTAAATCTGTACCAAAAAATTCTATTGTTCAATATTCTGATATAGGCTGTCATTTTAATATAAATGGAAAAAAGAGATTACAAGATTATGTTGAAATATGTAAAAAAAAAAAATATTTTAGGTTTTCAATACAATGAACCTAATTATACATTTAATCAAAATTACAAATATCAGATTTATATAGAAAGAAATTTTACAAAAAAAATTCTTTTAAATCATTTAAAAATTCAGAATAATGAAAATGTATTGAACAGTCCTCAGTTTTGGTCAGGAACAATTTTTTTTAAAAACAATGAATTTTCATTAAACTTTTTATACAGATGGGAAGAATTATCGGCAAAAAGTGAATTAATTGATGACAGTCTTCTTGATGAAAAAAAAGGTTCAAAATTCGTTGAACACAGGCATGATCAAAGTATATTTTCACTTCTTTGTAAAATAAATAATATTGAAGGGCTTTCAGCGTCTGAGTGTGAGTGGGCGGAGACAAAAAATAAAAGAACTTGGGATCATCTCAAAAATTTTCCTGTATTAGCAAAAAGAGATAAAAAATATAATATCTTGAAACGATTTTTTAATAGACAGAAAAAAAATATTTTGAGATTCTTAAATAAATTAAAATAGATATCTGAATCAAAAATTCTTTTGAATTTTTAAGTATCTAGAGATGTAAAATCTCTAAAAAGTTCACTTAAATTTAACCTAAAATTTGTTCTACAAAACAGCCTAAAATCCTTGATTTTAGTGGCTTATTGAGCAAATTTTGGTAATAAAAAATGAGTAATTTTTTTTAAAAATGATATAGTTTTCTTTTCCTTAATTTACAAAATATGAGCACAAAAAATACTTATCAAGCAGACTCCATCAAAGTCCTCAAAGGTTTGGAAGCAGTTAGAAAAAGACCAGGCATGTATATTGGTGACACTGATGATGGAACTGGTTTGCATCATATGGTCTATGAAGTTGTAGATAATTCAATAGATGAGGCTTTAGCAGGACATTGCACAAATATTTCTGTTACAATAAATCAAGATGGATCAATAACAGTTAAAGATGATGGAAGAGGAATTCCAGTTGACATTCACAAAGGTGAAAAAAAATCTGCAGCAGAAGTAATTATGACCCAATTACACGCTGGAGGAAAATTTGATCATGACTCTTATAAAGTTTCAGGTGGACTTCATGGAGTTGGTGTTTCAGTAGTTAATGCTCTATCTGAAAAATTAAAATTAGAAATTAATAGAGATGGAAAAAAATACTTTATGGAATTTAATAATGGAAATGCTAAATCACCATTAAAAGTAATTGGCAAAGCAAGGGAAACAGGTACTCAAATTACTTTTTTTCCATCTAAGGAGATATTTTCATCAATTAAATTTAGTGGAAATATTTTAATCAAAAGAATGAGAGAATTAGCCTTTTTAAACAAAGGAATCAAAATTTTATTTAAAGATCAAAGCCAAAAAAAGGAAAAAACTGAGGAATTTAGATTTGATGGAGGTGTTTTAGAATTTGTAGATTTTTTAGATAAAAGTAGAGAAAAACTTCAGAATAAAAATGGAAATGAATTATTTAAAAGACCAATTTATATTGAGGGTAAAAAAGAGAATATTGAATTAGAATGTTCATTAAAATGGAATGCAAGCTATTCT
>MDTG01395758.1_pt1 | contig 11041 bp, 11 predicted proteins | sample 811421 | NCBI WGS metagenome assembly MDTG01 (sample SAMN05326645, study PRJNA326480) | marine metagenome | isolation source: seawater | place: Pacific Ocean: South East | collected 2011 | reverse complement strand
TAAATCTGAGTTTAAAATTAAGGTATGATAAAAAATAAATTTAGAAATATCGCTATTATTGCACATGTTGATCATGGAAAGACAACATTAGTAGATGGGTTGTTGAAACAAAGCGGTACCTTTCAAAGTCATGAGACTATTTCTGAAAGAGTTATGGACTCTATGGATTTAGAAAAAGAGCGTGGCATTACAATTACAGCAAAAAATACAGCTATTTTATATAATGATATTAAAATTAATATTGTAGATACTCCAGGTCACGCAGATTTTGGGGGTGAGGTTGAAAGGAGTTTAAATCTTGTTGATGGAGTTCTTTTACTTGTTGATTCAAGTGAAGGTCCTTTGCCTCAGACTAGGTTTGTTTTACAAAAAGCCTTAAGCAAAAATCTTCCTATAATCCTAGTTATTAATAAAATTGATCGACCAGATTCTCGAATTAAAGAAGTAATTAATGAAGTGTATGATTTGTTTATTGATTTAGATGCCAATGAAGAGCAAATTGAATTTCCTATTTTATATACTAATGCAAAAGATGGTGTGGCTCATAATGAATTAGGTGACGAATCTGAAAGTTTAGAGCCTCTTTTTGAGCTTATAATAAGCACATTCTCTGGTCCAGAAATTGATGATAAAATGAACACTCAATTTTTGATTACTAATATTGACTATGATTCATATGTTGGTCAGGTAGCGATAGGTCGTTTGAATAATGGTTCAATTGATAAAAATAAACATTATAGTTTATGTAGTCTTGAAGGTATTAAACATGATCAAAAATTATCAGCCTGCTATACTTTTAAAGGTTTAAAGAAAATCAAGGTTGATAGTTTAGAGTCAGGAGATATAATCGCAATAGCAGGTATTCCAAATATTAAAATTGGTGATTCTGTATGCGATAATGAAGATCCAAAACCTCTACCTCGAATTACAGTCGATGAACCCACTGTTTCAATGTTTTTTCATGTAAATAATAGCCCTTTTGCTGGAAAAGAGGGGAAATTTTTAACTTCAAGGAATATAAGTGATCGTCTTCATAAAGAAACTCTTAGCAATGTTTCTTTGAGAGTTAATTCTACAAATGAAACGGATGTTTTTGAAGTCTGTGGAAGAGGTGAACTTCAAATGGCGATTCTTATTGAGACTATGCGAAGAGAGGGTTATGAGTTTATGGTTTCAAAGCCTCGTGTAATTACAAAACAAAAAGATGGGATTGAGCTAGAGCCTGTTGAGTCAGTTTTTTTAGATATTGAAGAAAATCATGTTGGTACCGTAACTGAAAAACTTTCCAATCGAAAGGGCAGAATGGTAAATCTTCAAAATAATGGATTTGGACGAACTATGTTAGAGTTTAAAGTTCCTTCTAGAGGAATGATTGGTTTTAGAAATCAATTTTTGACTGATACAAAAGGTTCTGGAATTTTAAATACTTTATTTGATTCATATGCTCCTTGGTTTGGTTTAATTCCTCAGAGAAATACGGGAGTTATAATTGCAGATAGGCCAGGTAAAGTAACTCCATATGCATCTTTAGCCATGTCTGATAGAGGAGAGCTATTCGTAGATGTTGGTACTGAGGTATATAAAGGTATGATTGTTGGCGAAAGAAATAAAGTAGGTGATTTGGATGTTAACATAATAAGAGAAAAAAAATTAACTAATGTTCGTTCTGCTACTAAAGACAATACAGTTGTATTGCGTCAATCAAAAAGGTTGTCATTAGATCAATGTATAGAGTTCATTGCTGAAGATGAATTAATAGAAATTACTCCTAAAACTTTGAGAATTAGAAAAAATGAACTTGATATAAATAAAAGAATTGCTCAAAGTAAAAAAAATAAAGAATAAATTAATATTGAAACAAAAGTTGTTATATACTGTAAAAGGAGATAGATTAGTTTAATAAAATTAATTTGGAGCCTATGATGAAGTATATATATATAATTTGCTTTTCATTTATTTTTATGAATGAACACTCAAGTGTTCTTGTTTTAAAATCTCAAACAGATATATCCCCTGATTTCTTAGATGATAGTGATATAAATACTATTAATAGCTTATTTGTTGATGGTTTAAAACAGCATATAAAGGAGGTTGATTTATTAGATAAATCTTGTTCAAACAATGAATGTGCTTTGGAATATCTTTTTGAAACAAATTATGATGAAGTTATTTATACCCGCCTACAAAAATTAGGTACAAAGATTATTTTTTCAGCATCTATTTTAGATTCAGAAAATACTTTTGATAGCAAGGCTACTGCCATGAATATTGAGGATATGGAAAAGGTTTGCTTGAGATTATCAAAATCAATTGCGCTTAGACAGAATCTAGATGAGGCTGCTGATGTTGATAATATTACTGAGGAAGATGAAGAGCACGTTACGCGCAGAAGAAGTTTAGGTCGTATTGGTTTATCTGGTGGTTTATTAATACCTATGGGAGATTATACTTTTACGGAAAATAATTGGGATGGTACATCTACTCAAGAAACTTATTCGAGTTTGGTGAAAATGAATTATACATATTATAATGAGTTTAAAAATAACACTGCGGTATTATTTGAAGGAGGTTTTGCTGCTCCTCAAATTTCTTTTATGGATTTAAATTTTATGAAATTTGAAAATAAATCAGATACATCTCCATTTTATGGAGGAGGAGTAGGTTACTATAACTTTCCAAGAGATGATGATTTTGATCGAAGCAATGGAGGTATCTCATTTAATTTGCAAGCAGGTCTTATGCTATATAGAACATATAACATGAATGTAATGCTCAGAGCTAAATTTGTCCAGGTATTTAATGAAGATATGAATAGAGCGTTAATGTTTGATGTGGGACTGCAATGGAAAGTTAATTCTCCTGGTCCTAGAAAGGATGCTGGTTATCCTAGGGTCGTAAATAGGTATCCAATTCTAGATATAATTCTAGATAGAAACTAAATAGAATTATTGTAATGCAATGTAACGTTATTAGAATTGATGTCTTGAGATTATTTAAATTAATTTGTGAAGTATAACTTTAAAATAACTGGATTTGGTGATTATCTTCCTTCAAAAGTTGAAACTTCAGAAGAGATATCAAAAAAAATCAATAAATCAGAAGATTGGATTATATCTCGAACAGGAATAAAGTCTAGAAGAGTGTCTGAAATTGATGTTGATGAGATGGGTGCTATTGCTGCTAGGGAAGCAATTGGTGATAAAAAAAAACCAGATTTAATTATAAATGCATCCGGAGTGCCAAAGCAAACTATACCAGATACATCTGTATTTATTCAAAAAGAATTAGGCTATAGTGGGATTCCTTCATTTAGTGTTCATTCTACTTGTTTATCCTTCATAACTGCTCTTAATGTAGCTGGTTCGTTTATACATTCTGATTCATATAGAAAAATTTTAATTGTTTCTTCTGATCGTGGAACAAGAGGTAGAAATTTCAATGAACCAGAAAGCGCATCTATTTTAGGAGACGCAGCTGCAGCTGTATATTTGGAGAAAACTAATGAAGATTCTGGTCTAATCGATTTTGAAATGAGTACGTTTCCAGAGGGTTCAAATCTAACAGAAGTAAGAGGAGGTGGAACTAATTTGCATCCTCAAGACTCTCAAACTAAGCTTGAAGATAATTTATTTTCTATGAAAGGTCCCAAGGTATTTAAATTCACTTTACCAAAAGTGTATAGAATGATTTCAAGTATTTTGAAAAGAAATAAGTTAGATCAGAGAGATATAGATTTATTAATTCCTCATCAAGCATCTGGAAAAGCAATTGCAGCCTATTCAAAGTTCGGAGGATTTTTAGATAATCAGGTGATGAATATAATCTCAGATTCAGGAAATTGCGTGGCAGCTTCTTTGCCGCTTGCACTTGTAAAAGCGCATAAAGCAAATAAAATAAATAAAGATAATATTGTATTTTTAGTAGGTACTGGGGCAGGCCTTTCAATCGCTTCAGCCATTATTAAATTATAAAGAGAGCATGGTATGGATATTGATTTAGTTGAATTTTTTTTGAAATGGTGTTCAATCGTTAATGGAATAATAATAATTTTTTCTTTATTGATGTTTTCTTTTTTTTCTGATTTTAGTTATAATAACAATAAAAAATTATTTGCAGATAGTAAGATAAGATTTAAAAGAACAATTTATACTATTTTATTATATTATATAATGATTGTTTTAATATTTAATCTTGTACCTTATTTTGTATTAATATTTATCTAAATAATTATGAAAAGATTTATAATTTTTATATTATTGTTTTTGACCTCTCTTCATTCAGAGATTCGATATCTTGATGAGATATTTGATGAAGTTTCTATTACTCAGGATGTTGTATATGGGAATGCCCCTGATTTACCTTTTGTGTTTTTCTTTGAATGGAATACAGTTGATATTGATTTAGATATGGATATATACCAGCCACTAAACGATACAGAGATTCAAAGGCCTGTAATTATATTTTTGCATCCAGGTGCTTTTTTCTCAGGCAATAAAGATTCTGATGATATGGTATCTCTGTCAATGTCTGCAGCAAAAAGAGGTTATGTTGCGATTAGTGCAAGTTACAGATTGGGTTTAAATATTGTTAGTACATATAGTGGAGAGAGGGCTGTATATAGAGGAGTTCAAGATGCAAGTGCATTGGTAAGATATTTACGTCATTATCATGAAGAGTTAAATATTAATCCAGACCAGATATTTATATGGGGTTCAAGTGCGGGGTCTTTTATTGGATTGCATTTAGCGTTCTCTGATGATAGTGAGAGGCCTGAATCATCATACGGAAGTGGAAATGATCCTGATTTGGGTTGCATTGATTGTGAAGGGAATAACTATGAACAAAATAGTAAGCCTAATGCTTTGGTAAGTTGTTGGGGAGCAATTGGTGACTTAGATTGGATTGAAGAAGAAGATAATGTCCCAACTATTATGTTTCATGGTGATGCAGATATTGTTGTCCCATATGATTCAGGTTTGCCATTTACAATTAATATTGCATTACCTATAGTTTATGGCTCTAGTCAGATTTTCAATAAATTGAACGGTTTAAATATAGAAACAGAAGCATACATTGAAGATGGCGAAGGTCACGAATATTGGGGTAGCTTGAATGGCTCTTGGATTTCTGGTCCAAACGAATACTTTGATCAAATTCAAACTGATTCATATAATTTTTTATACAATCAATTAGCTTTAGGTGAAATTGGAGATGTAAATCAGGATTCCGAAATCAATATAATTGATGTGGTTGAATTAGTAAGTATTATTTTAGGAGATAGTAATTCAAATAATTTCTCAGACATTAATAATGATAATAGTGTGGATATATTAGATGTTATTCAATTAGTTAATTTAATTTTGAGCTTTTAAAATGCCTTGGCTAGAAATTTCTCTTACATTGATAGCTGTTATTGTCGCTTTTTTTACTGGGCTTTCATCTTCGCCAATATATTCAAAAAAGGATAAAGAAAAAAAGGATAAAGAAAAAAAAGACTCATAAAATCAAATATATGAATGAAGAAATAATCAAATTTGAAGCAATAAAAAAAAGTTATTCTAAAGTTCAAGCACTAAAAAATATTTCTTTTTCTGTTCCAGCAGGTTCAATTTTTGGGATACTGGGAGCAAATGGGAGTGGTAAGTCAACGCTTATGAAAATTTTGCCTGGCTTAATTAAAGATTGGTCAGGAAGAATTTACTATAAGGATAAAGATATTAAGGGGAGAGGTTCTGTTTTAAAACGAGAGTTTGGATATCTTATTGAATCACCTACTTTTTATGAATATATATCAGCTCAAAAGAATTTAGAAATGTTAGCAAGAATTTCTAATGTAGATTTTAAAAGAATACCTTATGTTTTAGATTTAGTTGAATTGAAGTCAAGAGCTAATGATAGAGTTTCAGATTATTCTTATGGTATGAAACAAAGACTGGGTATTGCTCAGGTTTTACTCCATAACCCTCAAGTAGTTGTGCTTGATGAACCTAATAATGGCTTAGATCCCAACGGTATATCAGATATGACAAAGTTGATAAAGCAAATGCAATTTGATGGAAAAACGGTAATATTAAGCACACATAATCTGCGTGATGTTGAAGAAATTTGTACAGATTTTGTTGTATTTAAAAATGGAGAAAGCTCTGATTCTATTTCAATCAAAACTTTGCTTCTTGAAAGTAAGAAATGGAGTATCATTGTAGATAATCCAGAATCTGCTATTGATGTTATTAAAAATAATAAATCATTATCATATCTTGACAGAATCAATAATAAGATATTCATAGAATCAAAACTTGATATTTCAATAAATGATATAAATAATTTATTCAAAGATTTAGTTGTTTATAATATTTGTAAAGAATCTAATTTAATCGATTATTTTAGTCATGATTAATTTAAATTTATTTTATAATGAGTTAATTAAAGTTCTATTTAAAAGAAGGACTTATATAAGTTTTATTCTTATTACATTTTTAATTCCCCTTATTGTTTATGGCTTTGAATATGGTGCAGTTTCACTAGAAGATAAGATTTCTAGTCAGATGCAAGATATTGTTGTTACTGCTGGGAGTGCTGTAAATGGATATTTAGCAGCATATATAATTATTTCAATTCTAATTTCTCAAATGTCATTCTTATCAACTATTGTCCCATCTGAAATAATATCTGGTGAATATTCAAAAGGAACTTTTAGAATATATTTAACTCGACCAATATCAAGATCTTCATTGTTTCTATCTAAGGTTTTAGTTGTATTATTATATACAACTTTAATGATGGTATATTTTTTTACGTATACAATTCTAGTATCATATTTAATTCTCGATAAAGGTATGTTGATAGTCTTTCACGATGGAATTGTTGGACTCGATCCAGTTAATGATAACGTTTTGTACCGTTTCTTTTTAGGTTTTATGTTTTCTAATTTTATTATGATTACTGTCTCATTTCTATGTTTAATGTTTTCATCATTTTCTAAAAATAGTGTAACTCCAATTATATCAACTATAAGTATAGTTTTTATTGGAGCGGCTATTTTATTTATTCCGATCGATATTTTTGAAGCAATTAATCCATATATTTTTACAGGATATATGAATATTTTTTTAAAAGCTTTTTATGAACCAATACCATATGAATTATTTTATGATTGTTTGTATGTATGCTCTGCATGGTCATTATTGTTTTTATCAATAGCTTATTATAATTTTATTAGGAGAGATATTTTAGAGTGAAAATTTTAAATTTAGTTATATTTATTTTAGGTGCATTTTCAGTATCTCAGGAATATAAATCTGATCTAGATAGATTGATTTGTGAGCGTATCATTAATCAAACTAATTTAAAGTTTAATGCTGTATCAGATTATAAAGTAGATATATCTGTCAATGTAGACATACCAGCAATTAGATTGCCTAAATCTAATTATACAGTTTATTTCAAATCTCCAGATAAAATCAAAGTTAACGCTAAAAGATTTGGAATATTGCCTAAGGCTGGTCTATTTGAGTCGCCAAAAGAGAATTTTAATGATCTTGAATTGAAGCGGATTATATATAAAAATGATTCATTAGAAATTAATGAAGTTATGGTTAGGGGGTATGCTATTTTTGATAGCTTAAAATTTTCGTCACCTAATGAATATTTTGAAATGCTAGATATTTTAGTTGATGTTAGGGTGGATACTGCAGATTGGGTTATAAGTAGTGTGGCGGCTTATATAAAAAATGAACGAAAAGGAGATATTCCTCTCTTTAAAATTAATAATTCATATGATTTGTTTCAGAACTACTTAATGCCAAAAAAATCAATTGCAAAATATTATGTGAAAGATAAAAAAATATCGAATTGGTTAAATAAAGAGTCTGAAGATATTTTGAAAAAAATTACTGAAGCTAATACAGGCTCAGAATCTATGATTGATGGAACCATTGAAGTTATATATAGTAATTATATTATAAATAAAGGGATTGATGATACAATGTTTGATTGATGAAGGATAAAAAACTTATTTATAATCATTTATTTTTATTCTAATAGTCCCAAAAAAATACCCTGTACTTTTAAAAATCTTAGATAAATATCGCATAAATATAGGCTTATTTAAAACCATTTCTCTAATCAATGCTATTGGTGCTAAGGTAGTTTTGATGAATATATTTATTATCGCTGCAATATTTTTAACTAATATTTTTTTATAATTTTTGTCAAGAATATCGCTATATGCATTAGATGCACCAACTCTCATCATTCTTTTTATAATCCAAGATATTTTAGTTCTTTGCTCTGGAACAATTTCTTTTACAATTGCTTCATCATTCCATTTAGTTATAAAACCATCTTTATGAATTTTTTTAAAGAAATGAGAATCAGAACCACCCATTTTATTGAATCCAACTTCAAATGGTTGTTTATATTTTTTAAATAAATATGAATGGGCAATCATATTTCCTGTTCTGCCATTTTTCATTATAGATCCAGAATTATATCTCTTTCTATTAAAAAATTCTTTTACATTTATAGATTTGTATGTTTTATGATTGAATTCAGATAGAACAGGTCCAATTACAACATCACAATTAAATTCTTTGATTGATCTAACTAAGCTATTAAGCCAATTATCTGATGCTTCTTCATCATCATCTATAAATATGAGATATTCGTAGTTATTTTTAGTCACCTCTACACATTTATTACGAGCAAATGGAATCCCTTTTTTGTTTTCTATGTAATACTTTATATTAACTTTTTTTTCTGCGCTAATTTTTTGAACTGGCTTTTTAATGTTGGATTCTGAATCGTTGTCTACTATAATGATATCATACTTAAACTTTGTTTTTTGCTCAATAATACTTTCAATACAAAGTTTTAGTTTTTTAAATCGTTTATAGGTAATAATGCATATAGCTATTTGAGATTTCATTTTAAGTTTGCTTATGTCTTTTATTTGTCAGTATAATTTTTAACATTCAAAGGTAACAGTTTGTTAAATTTTTTTTATATCTCTTATCAATGACTTAAATTTATACAATATGAAGAAATTTTTGACATATATAATATTTTTTAATTTTTTCTTTCCTTATTGCGTAACATTTAATCTTGATTTAAATAATTTTAGTGAATACCCCGATGGAAATTGGGTTGCAAGAGTCAATGGTAGTTGGAATGGTTGGGGGCAGGGATTTACGCTTAATGACCATGATAGCAATGGAATCTATTCTTTTACTGATTGCGGCTTATCTGATGGTGAGTATCAATATATTTTTGCTATTACTGGTGATTTTGATAATTGGTCTAATTGGGGTATGGTTTCTAACCCTCCATTATTTAGTGAGTGTGATTATAATCCAAATGACAGTTATGCAAACTATGGATTTAATTTAAGTGGTTATGATTTAAATCTTGAGACTCATGCTTGGGATTGTTGTGGTTTTAACAATTGCGATAATTGGGAAGGGTGTCTGGCAGGTGCCATAAAAACCGATAGTTCTTATTTATATGGAAGGTTTGAGGTTAGAATGAAATCAATTGATAGCGATGGAGTAGTTAGCTCATTTTTCACGTACAATACAAATTGGCAGTCAGAGCTAGGTAATCTAAATTGGAATGAAATTGATATTGAGATGACCGGTAACAGGGATTCTAGTGTGCAATTTACAACTCACCATCCGGGAAGTCCCAATTCATGGTCTTATGGAGAAATTGTTGAAGTAGGTTTTAATCCCCATCAGGATTTTCATGATTATGCATTTGAGTGGACACCTTTTTATGTTAAGTGGTATGTTGATGGAGAGCAAGTCTATGAGCAGTCTCAGTCCATTGTAGATGATTTAAATTTTTCTCAAAATATAATGATGAATGTTTGGCCTGCTATTTGGGAAGATTGGGTTGGGGAATGGGATAATCAGAATACGCCTCAGCATGCATATTATGATTATGTTAAGTATTATAGCTACGTTCCGGGTGCGGGTAATTATGGAACAGATAATGATTTTGAGCTCCTTTGGATTGATGATTTTGATAGTTTAAATGATATGATTTGGGAAGATAGCTCATCTGATTCCTTCTCCGGAAATCTTTGTGATTTTGATCCCTTGAATACAAATTTTTATAATGGTCATTTAATTTTAACTCTAAGTGATTCTGGCGAGGAAATAGATTGCAATCAAATTTCAGGTGATATTAGCTATGACTCTAATTTAAATGTTATTGATATAGTATTGTCTGTAGATTCAATCATGTCAGGGGTAGATAGTTTAGATATATGTCAGCTTCTTTCAGTAGATTTTAATTTTGATCAAAGCTTAGATGTTATTGATGTTGTTCATTGGGTTGAAGTTATTCTTGACCGATAAATTTTATTTTACATATATCTGAGCATATAATAATTATCGATTTAATCAATTAAGCTTTTATGCTGCTTTATCAAAATAATATTAGTTATAAAATTTATTTTACTTTAAAATATTTGGAGATATATCAATAAATATTTAAATTTTTAGAAAATTAAAGAGGTTTTTTTGAAAGATAGAAAAATAAGTATAGGGATAATGGGTTTTGGGCATATTGGTCGATATATTTATCTAAATACTCTAAATAATCCTAATGTAACCGTAACAGCTATAAGCGATATTGGTAGGCCAGATGTTTTACAATATTTGCTTGCGAATGAGCCAAGAAATAAAAGCGATGTTCGTTTTCACAATAAAAGTTTATTGCACAATGATGAACAGGCTAAATTTGTAGATGGGGTAAATCCTGGAGATGTTGACTGGGGTTCTTTAAATGTTGATTGGGTTGTTGATGCTACAGGTAAATCTTTAACAATTGAGAGTCTTCAAAGGCATATTGATTTAGGTGCAAAAAAAGTTATTCTTTCATGCTTGCCTGATAGAAGCCTAGATAACATGGTTATTCCAGGGATAAATGAAGGTTCCATAAGCGATAAAGATAAAATTATTTCAGTAGGCTCCTCAACAACTAACGCTTTGGCATTAATGCTAAATATTTTAAATAAGTCATACAAAATAAAGTGCGC
>MDTG01369389.1_pt1 | contig 11041 bp, 11 predicted proteins | sample 811421 | NCBI WGS metagenome assembly MDTG01 (sample SAMN05326645, study PRJNA326480) | marine metagenome | isolation source: seawater | place: Pacific Ocean: South East | collected 2011 | reverse complement strand
AATGTCGTAAATTTTTGGATTCAATTTTTTTATTAATCTTGATAAAGATAGTGTGTCACCGCCAATAAATGAGATTGGACTAAAAATGTATATTTTAATTTTTTTATTCACAATTCCTGAAGAAGGTAGTAATAGTTTATTATAAATAACATATATATAAAAAATTGTGGCAAAAATTGCTCTAATAACTGGTGTAACTGGTCAAGATGGATCTTATCTTGCTGAATTTTTACTGAAAAAAAATTATATAGTCCATGGAATAAAAAGGAAATCTTCTTCATTTAATACAGAAAGAATAGATCACATAATTGAAAATTCTAAATTTAATTCTAGGTTTTTCCTTCATTACGGAGACCTAACCGATACTGATAGTTTGGTAAAAATAATTAGCGATACTAGACCAAATGAAATATATAATTTAGGTGCACAAAGTCATGTTGGAGTTTCATTTGATAATCCTGTTTATACAGCGGAGGTCACGGGCATAGGCTCATTAAGAATTTTAGAAGCTTTAAGATTTTTAAAGATGAAAAAAGTAAAATTTTACCAAGCAACTTCATCAGAACTTTTTGGAGAAAAGATTGTAAATAAATTTAATGAAAATTCGGTTTTAAATCCAAAATCACCTTACGGAGTGGCTAAATTATTTGCTCACCATATAACAAAAATATATAGAGACTCTTACGGTATTTTTGCGTGTAGCGGTATTTTATTTAATCACGAAAGCCCAAGAAGAGGGGAAACATTTGTTACTAGAAAAATTACAATGTTCTTAGCTAAAAGATTAATGGGAAATAAAAAAGTTTTAAAATTAGGTAACATTTATGCAAAAAGAGACTGGGGACATGCAAAGGACTATGTTGAAATGCAATGGAAAATAATGCAGCAAAAAAAACCAGAAGATTATGTGATAGCCACTGGACAAACACATAGTGTAAAAGATTTTATTAATTATGCCTGCAGAATTGCCAAGATAAAAATTAAATGGATAGGAAAAGGGTTGAATGAAAAAGCATATGAAATTAAGGGAAATAAAAAAAAATTGATGATTGAGATAGATAAAAAATATTTTAGACCACTAGATATAAACTATTTAAGAGGCGACCCATCAAAGGCTAAAAAGAAATTAAAATATAAAATCAAATTTAAGTTTAAAGACTTAGTAAAAGATATGATTACAAATGATTTATTGAAATATAAAAAGAATAAAATTATTGATCGTAATTAATGATCGAAAAAAACTCAAAGATTTTTATAGCTGGCCATAGAGGCTTAGTTGGAAGTTCTATTTTAACTCTGCTAAAAAAAAATGGATTTAAGAAAATTATAACACGAAGTCGAAAACAATTAGATTTAGTAAATCAACAGAAAGTAAATATTTTTTTTAAGAAAAACAAAATTGAATATTTAATAATTTGTGCTGCAAAAGTAGGAGGAATAATGTCTAACTTGACTTATCCTACAGAGTTCATTTTTGAAAACTCTATGATTCAATTAAATTTATTAAAAGCCGCGTTAGATAATAAGGTAAAAAAAACTATTTTTTTGGGAACTTCTTGTATTTATCCAAAATTTTCCAAAACACCTATCAAAGAGGAATATTTACTATCAGGAAATTTAGAAAAAACTAATGAGGCATACGCAATAGCTAAAATATCAGGCATTAAACTCTCTGAGGCAATGTATAACCAATTTGGTTTTAAAGTTATTTGTTTAATGCCAACCAACTTATACGGAGGCAAAGACAACTTTGATGAGTTTAATAGTCATGTAATACCTGGAATTTTTACAAAAATTTTAAAAGCTAAAAAAAATAAAAAAAGAAAAGTTATACTGTGGGGTTCTGGAAAGCCCAAACGAGAGTTTTTGTTCGTTGACGATCTTGCAAATGCAATATTTTATCTATTAAAGCTTTCAAATAGAAAACTCTTAAATATTAGTAAAAATTTCCCAATTTTTAATATTGGCAGTGGAGAGGAAATTTCAATTAAAGATTTGGCATATAAAATAAAAAGAATATGTAAATTTGAAGGGAAAATTTTTTTTGATAAAAGTTTTCCCGATGGAACTTTTAGGAAAAATTTAGACTCTTCTAGAATTAAAAAAACTGGCTGGCGTCCAAAAATTCAATTAAATCAAGGCCTGGTAAAGGTTTTAGAAAATTATAATAAAAAAAATTTATAATTTTATAAAATTATTTTGTTATTGCAGCTCAAGCATTTAAATTTATTTTTTTCAATTAAAATATGAAATTCATTTTTACATTTTTTACACTCAATATTGTATTTAAAAGTTTCGATATTTTTATTAAAATATTTCTTCCAAAAAATATCTTTAAATTTCAAAACAAATAAATCAAATGCACTCACAAAAATTTGAAATTTTGGTATTTTTGATTTTCCTTTATTTCTATCTTTAAAATGAATAGGAACCTCAATTAAGTTTGCATTTAATTTACTCATTAACCAAACTAATGTTACAAACAAACTATAATCTTTAGATTTCAGATAATTAAAAGGTATTTTTTTTAACAAATTAACATCATAAGCTCTATAACTAGTAGTGAATTCACTTATTTTAATTTTAAGTAATTTTTGTGCAGTAAAATTTGCTATTACTGACAATAACTTTCTCGTGCCTTTATAATCACTTTTTCCACCTTTAATAAATCTAGATCCAATGACAAAATTATTTTTACCGGCATTCTTAATTATTTGTGGCAAATAGCATGGATCATGTGAAAAGTCGGCATCCATAGTAACCAAAACATCATAATTGTGTTTTATTGAATATAGTATGGACATTACTTGTGCTGTACCCAGACCGTTTTTTTTTGGTCTTTCAATGAGTTTTAAATTTTTGTCATTAAGTTTTTTTATAAGTTCATATGTGTTGTCTTGTGATTTATCATTTATAATTAAAATATCTAAATTTTTTACATAATTCCTTATTTCTTTTATTAATCTTAAAATATTTTGTGCCTCTTCAAATGTTGGAATATAAATTAAGATTTTATTATTTGTCATTTAAATTAAAAAAGACTAAATATTATCTATATCAATTCAACTTAAAATTGCTATATATGTTTATAAAAATGATTTTTATAAGCTATTTTATATTAATTTGCTTTATATTCTTTGTGGTTAATTATTATTCATCGAAAAAAAGTTTTTTAACCAATCAGACTGGGGAATCGCACCAGAGTTTGGCTACAAAAAGTGCAGTGCCTTTAACTGGCGGACTGTTTATTTTGTTAGCCATTTTTTACGAATTTCATGAATTTGAAAAAATAATAATCGGTTCCGTTTTATTATTTAGTTTAGGAATGCTTTCAGATTTAAAAATAATTAAATCTTCAAGTTTTAGATTTCTATTTCAAATATTGATTATAATTTTATATGTTTACTTTGCAAACCTACAAATTTATAATACAAGAGTCCAAATAATTGATACATTTTTAGAAAATTACTATTTTAATTTATTTTTCGTTACTTTTTGTATTTTAATAGTAGTTAATGGATCTAATTTTATCGATGGAATGAATTCACTTACATCAACTTATTATATTATAGTTTTAGGAATTTTATATAAACTTAAATATTTTGATAATCTAATTTTTCAAGATAATTATTTTTATATGATACAGATTTGCATGATTATTTTAATATTTTTAAACTTTAAATCTAAAGTTTTTTTAGGAGATTCTGGATCTTATATTTTAGGTTTATTATTTTCGGTTTCATTAATTAATTTATATTTAGATAATCCCCAGATATCACCATTTTTAATAGTACTTTTATTATGGTATCCATGTTTTGAAAATTTATTTTCCATACTTAGAAGATTTAATTTTAAAAAATCACCTTTAATTGCTGATAAAAATCACCTTCATCAATTAATTTTCTTTTATATAAAAAAAAAATATAATTTAAGTATTTTTGCCTCAAATAACGCAACATCATGCACAATTAATCTTATCAATTTCATTATTTTTTTATTAGCATCAATTAGACCATCGCATTCACAAACCATCATAATGTTTATAGTTTTTTGTGTTATTTTATACACAATTTCCTATATCAAATTACTAAATTTAAAGATAAAAAAATTTATATAGCTTTAAAATAATGAAGAAAGGAAATAGAAAATTTTTAGTTGGAATTACCGGAAGCACTGGTCTAATAGGAAAAAATTTAATTAAAAAATATCCAAAATATAAATTTATAAAATTTGAAGGCGATATTCTAAATAAACGCCAGGTAGATAATTGGATTGCTAATTCAAAATTTAACAAATTAATACACCTAGCAGCAAAAGTTCCAACTGCGTATGTAAATACTAATTATTTAAATTCAAAAAAAACAAATTATGAAGGCACTAAAAATTTAATAAATTCTATTTTAAAATTTAAATATAAAAAATTTAAATGGTTTTTTTTTGCGTCAACATCTCACGTATATAAAGAGAGTAAAAAAAAATTAAAAGAAAATAGCAGATTGAAACCTTACTCAAAATACGGATATACCAAATTACTTGCTGAGAGATTTCTTAAAAGAAAAACTCCATTTAAGATATGCATTGCAAGGATATTTAGTATAACACATCCTAAACAACATCCTTCTTATGCAATCCCATCTATTTATAAAAAGATTTCAAAAAGTAAAAATAATGAAGTCCTAGTTTTAAAAAATTTAAATCATAATAGAGATTTTTGTCATATTGATGATGTTTGCAGAGCAATAGATTTGTTATGTAAAAAAGAGATTGAAGGAACTTATAATATTGGAAGTTCAAAAAAAATTTCGCTAAAATATATTGCATCTTTTTTTGCCAAGAAAAAAAAATTAATATTTGTAGACAATAAACTAGAATCAAATATTGTTGCCAATATTTCTAGAATAAAAAAAATTGGCTTTAAACCTAGGTTTAATTTAGAAAAAACGTTACAAGACTTCAAATGAAAAAAAAATATATAGTTATTATTGGTGGAGCAGGTTTTGTAGGTTCAAATTTAATTAAAATATTACTAAAAAAAACAAAATTTGATTTAATTAGCTTAGATAATTATTCTACTGGAATAAAAAAAAATCACGTAAAAAATGGAAGAGTAAAATATTTAAACGGTCATACAAAAGATATTGAAAAAAAATTAAATAGGATTTCAAAAAAAATTAATTCTATTTTTCATTTTGGAGAATTTTCAAGAATTTATCAAAGTTTTATTAAGCTAGATGATTGTATAGAATCAAATTTAATTGGGACTCATGCTGTGTTTAAATTTTGCATGAAGCATAAAATAAAATTGATATATTCAGCAACCTCAGCGAGCCTGGGTAACAAGGGCAAGGATAAAAATTTATCACCTTACGCTTTTACAAAGGCTAAAAATCTAGAAATGTTAGAAAATTTAAAAAAATGGTATGATTTTAAATTTGAAATTATTTATTTTTATAATGTTTATGGTCCAAATCAAATTTCCAGCGGTGATATGGCGACTGTAATAGGAATATTTGAGGATCGTTATAAAAAAAATTTACCTTTAACGGTAGTTAAGCCGGGAACTCAATCGAGAAGATTTACGCATATTAGTGATACAGTTTTAATTTGTTATGAAGCATGGAAAAAAAATAAATGTAGACACTATAGTATTTCAAGCAAGGTAAGTCACAGGATTATTGATGTAGCAAAATTTTTTGGCAAAAAAATAAAGTATTTGCCATATAGAGCAGGGGAAAGATATGCTTCTTCACTTTTAAATATGAATTTATCAAACAAAGTTCATAAAAGATTTGGAAAGATAAATCTTAGAAAATATATATTTAATTTTATCAAAAATCATAATGAGAAATGATTTAGTCTCTATAATTATTCCCTATTTTAGAAAAAGAGATTTTTTTGCCAAGACAATAAAGTCCGTAAATGAACAAACTTATCAAAATAAAGAAATAATTGTAATTTACGATGACAATGATCATAAAGATTTAAGTTTTGTTAGAGAGATTATTAAAAAAAATAAAAAATCTAGATTAATTATCAACAAAAAAAATCTTGGAGTTGGTAAATCAAGAAATAAAGGGATAATAAAAAGCAAGGGGAAATACATTGCTTTTTTGGATAGTGATGATTTCTGGTCAAAAAATAAATTAAAAGATCAAATTAATTTTATGAAAAAAAATAATTTATCAGCTACATTTACAGCTTATAATATTGTTAATGAAAACAATAAAAAAATTGGAATAAGAAAAGCAAAAAAAATAATTTTTTTTAAAGATTTATTATATTCGTGTGATATAGGATTATCTACAGTTGTTCTAAAAAAATCTATTTTAAACAAAAAACAACTTTTTCCTGATTTAAAAACTAAAGAAGACTATGTTTTATGGCTTTTATTATCCAAAAGAAATATTATTTTTTACGGAATTAAAAAAAAGCTTAGCAGTTGGAGAAAAACAGATAATTCATTATCATCAAATATACCACAGAAGATTGTTGATGGTTTTAGAGTTTATAAAAACCACATGAATTATAGTACATATAAATCTATAAAATATCTTTTATTTTTGAGTTTTAATTATTTAAAAAAATTAAACTTTTTTTAAACCTATTAAAGAATAATTTATCCAAAATATAGTAGCACCAAATGTTGTGAAAAAACTTCCAGAAGGTATTAAAGGCAAAAAGGTAGTTATTATAAATAAAGTACCACTTATTGAATATAAATTTTGAAAATAATAATAATTTTTTAAACCAACAAATATTGAAAAAATAAAAAATAGGCAAAAAACTGTATATCCTATAATACCCGTTTCAGAGAGAAACTCTAAGTGGATTTGATGAGGGTGGGTTGACCACCTAAGATGTTTTTTTTCATTAGTTGTCAACAAGTCCCCAAAATCAGTATAATCATATTTTTTATTTCCACTTTCAATTCTAAAGTTTTTGAGACCTGTTCCAAACCAAAAATTATCTTTAAATATTTTATATGCAACGGAATAATGAGCATAATGTTTTTCAGATTTTGATATAATGTTTTTTAAATTTAAATTTTTTTTATCTTCTATAAATGATAAAAAATATCTCTCTTTATAAAAAGGTTTAAAGATAAGTATAAAAGTAAAAGAAAAAATTAACAATAAAACAAAGTATTTGATTTTGATATCACTTTTATATTTTAATAAAAAAATAAATGGTACTGACATTATTAAAATTTTTAAGAAATTTGCTCTTTCCCCAATTAATAGTGCTGTTAACAAAAAAATAAAAAATGAGATATAAAAGTATTTTTTAAAGTTGAGATAGATAAATGATGAACAAATGATTATAAAACCATAATAGTATCCTCCAATTTTTAATTCATCTTTTAAAAAACCAGATAACCTGCCTTCAAACACTGTTTCAAAACCGAAAGTATTAAAACCAAATATGGACTCAAAAAGCAGATCAAAAGTTACGACCAAAAATATTAATAACCATACGTTAAATATAAATTTTAAATATTTATTATTTTCAATCGTAAAATAATACCTTAATGCAAAAATTAGTATAATAAATCTAAAAAATCCCAAACCTCTTCCAACGCTATTTTCAAAATTTGTACTCAATAAAGTATTTAATATTAAAAAAAACCAGAATAACGATAAAATTAAAAAATCTTTACTTTTTAAAAAAATAAAATTTTTTGTTTTAAAACTCTCAAAAAGAAATATAACCGTGATTAAGATACAAAATAAATTTATTATCAAAGATCCACTTAGCAAACTTAATGGAAGTAAACAAATTAGAATTAAACATAAAATATTGTGCAACTTTTCGTATTTAAAAATAGATATATTAAACATTTAGCATTTAAAAGTTTGTTTATAAGTGTTTTTATAAATATTAATATATAATTTAAAAATAAAATATAATTTTTTTAATCTATATGACTGATTTAATTATAAATTTAACTATAATATTACTTTTCCTATCTTTGATTACTTTTAGTTTCATAGGATATGGTGTTTTATTTGTAAAAATATTTTATTTAGAAAAAAATAATTCTTTCAGCATCTCTCATTACAGCATTTTTGGAATGTTATTTCTTGTATTTGTTTCATACTATTCAAATCTTTTTTTAAGTCATAACGAGATCTTTAATTCCCTTCTAATTTTGATTGGAATTTTCAATTACATTTTTTTTTTTAAAATTAAAAAAAAAAATGAATCAACTATAACGATTCTTTTTTTAATTATAATTTATTTTTCTTTTTTTTTAATTTCAAAAAATCATGATGATTTTTTTTACTATCATTTATCATCAGGACTAAATTTAGTTGAAAATAAATTACAATTTGGATTAGCTAATTTAAAACTAGGTTATAGGCACCATTCTTCCGTTATACACTTGATGTCATTAACTTATCTTCCAGTCGTAAAATATTATTTATTTAATTCTATAAATTTTATTGCTCTACTATTTACCAGTTTAATATTATTTGAGAATATTAAAAAAAATATAAACAAAAACAGCATTATAATGTTTTTTTGTTTATTTTTTTTTATTTTAATTAATATTAAATTTAAAAGATTATCAGAATATGGAACAGATATAGCAGCTCAATTATTTATAATAATATTATTCTTAAATCTTTTAAAATTTTTTTTAGAAAAAGAAAATAAAAAAGAAAATTTATTTTTTATTTTTACGATTTTAACTTTAGTAGTTTCTTTTAAAATTTCATATACTTTATATGGAATACTTATTTTTCTTGCATTAATAGTTTTCGATCGAAAAAAATTCATAAATTTTATTTTTAAAAGTAAAAGGTTTTTAATTTTTATAGTATTATTTGTATTAATATTTTTATTTCAAAATTTTGCTAATAATGGTTGTCTACTTTATCCAGTTTCACAGACTTGTTTTTTTTATGATCTTGAATGGACATTAAAAGAAAATGAAATTAATGAAATGAAGGTTTTTTTAGAATTATGGGCAAAATCAGGAGCGAATCCTAATTATACAGTTTTGAACCAAGAAGAATTTATAGAAAATTTTGTTTGGTTAAAAAATTGGTTTAATAATTACTTTTTATTTAAAGTTTCAGATTTTATTTTTTTAAATTTAACATTAATTTTATTAATAACTCTATTCTTTAAAAACAATATTTATATAGATAAAAGTTTTAAAAAAAAAAGATATCTGTTAAAAATTTTATTAGTTATTTTTCCAATTTTTTTAATATGGTTTTTAAAACATCCTTCAATGAGATATGGAGGTTATATAATTTTTTCTTTAACGCTTTTTTTCATATTTTTTTCTTTTATTAAATTCAAATTAAATAATTCAAAATTTACTCAAAAAAAAATTACATTACTGATCATCTTATCATTACTGTATATTAATTTTTCAAATATTAATAGAATTTACCATGAAATTAATTCTCCCTATATTTATAAATTTGATGATTTTCCATTTTATGCTCTAGATATAAATTTGCTTTACAAAGATAAATTGAGATTTTTAAATAGCAAACGTAAAATAATTAATAATTATACTTTTTACTTAAATGATAAAAATAATTAAAAAAATTTTTTTAACTTTAGACTCTATTTCTCAAAAAAAAAATATTTTATTTATTAAAGAAAAACTGGGAAATAAAATTGAAGTTATGATTGATGTAGGAGCAAATATTGGTGAAACGATAGAAGAATTTAATAAAAATTTTCAAATTAGTAAGATTTATTCTATTGAACCAAATATTACAACTTACGAGGAGATAAGAAAAAAAAAAATAAAAAATGTAGAAGTTTCCAATTTTGCAGCAAGTGATATTGAGGGAAATGATAAATTAAAAATTGGATATTTTAGTTCTATGTCAACAATAAATGAAATTAACAACGATTCAATTTATACAAAAATAAAATCGTTTATAATTTGGATATTAACTAGAAAATTTGCAATTTATAAAAATGAAAAAATAATAGAAAAGAAAAGGTTAGATTTGTTTATGGACATTAAAGGTATTGATTTAGTGGATGTATTAAAGATTGATACCGAGGGTCACGAATTTAATGTTATTAAAGGCCTGGGGGATCATATTACAAAAATAAAACTAATATTATTTGAATACCATGAAGATAAATCAATAATTAAAAATTATAAAATTGATGATATTAATAGTTACTTTGCATCTAAAAATTTTGTTCAAAAAAGTAGAATAAAAATGAAATTTAGAAATATTTATGAGTATATTTTTATTAATAAAAAATATTTAAGTTAAAATGAATAATTTAACATTAATCATTCCAACAAAAAAAGAGTCTGAGTCTCTTCCAAAATTTTTAAATGAACTTAAGATTTTTAATTGTAAAAAAATGATTGTAATACAATCTGAGGATAACGAAACATTAGAATCAATAAAAAATTTTGATGAAATAGAAATATATAAACAAAAAAAAAATGGATATGGAAATGCATTAATTGAGGGTATTAAAAATTGTCAAACAGAATATTGGAGTATTATTAACGCAGACGGATCAATGGACCCCAAATATCTTTCTGAAATGTTAAAAAAATGTAATGACAAGGATTTTGTTTTTGCATCACGTTATATAAAACCAGAAGGAGGTAGCGACGATGATACATTTGTTACTTTTATTGGTAATAAATTTTTTTCATTTTTGGGAAATTTTATGTTTAGATTAAATCTAACTGACATACTATATACTTATGTGCTTGGAAAAAAAAAATCATTTGAAAAGTTAGATGTAGTTTCTTCTGACTTTAGATTTTGTGTTGAATTCCCTATTAAAGCCAAAAAAGCAAATTTAATATTTACAGATACCCCATCTTATGAAAGGGCACGAATAGGAGGAAAAAAAAAAGTAAATGCAATTAAAGATGGTTTTTTAATATTATTCGAAATGTTAAGACTTTTTTTAAAAAAATAAACAAATAATTAAAGTTTACATTTAGATTATTTTACATTATATCCTTTTTGCCTGGTGATTTTTGCGAAGGTGTAATACCCGATCCCATTCCGAACTCGGAAGTCAAGCCCTT
>MDTG01336736.1_pt1 | contig 11041 bp, 12 predicted proteins | sample 811421 | NCBI WGS metagenome assembly MDTG01 (sample SAMN05326645, study PRJNA326480) | marine metagenome | isolation source: seawater | place: Pacific Ocean: South East | collected 2011 | reverse complement strand
TTTACTGGTAATTCTACAAATATTTCCATTTATTCATAATAATTTTTTTTTGGAAAATATATTCAATTTTTATTATAAAAAAATTCTTTACCAAAATCAATTTTTATAATTATAATCTAAGTAATTTTATATGAAATTTCTATATCAAACATACTTGGATACTATAAATCCAGAAAATGATTATAGTATCTTAAATAGTGAAAGAGTTTGTATAAGTATTGCTATCCATTTAATTATATATATGGTAGCATATAAACTATTAAGTGTGATTTTTGAATTTAGTGATAGATCTAGTTTTGTATTTGTACTATTGATATTAATTATGAGTTCAGGATATTATTATAGATTAACAAGATCAAAATCGCTATATGAATATTATTTGGATAAAGGATTTAATAAAAAAATATCTAAAAGATTAGCTATGAAACAGATTAACAATGCCTATTTTACTTGGTATTTTTTAGGTTAAAAGTTTTCTACAGGTAAATTTAAATATCTAGAGAATTTTTCTATTAGAATGTATATGAATGATTTCTTAGATCAATCCTCAATTGATTTAGAATGTAAAATTATAAATGATTCATTTAATTTTTTATCACAAAATAAAAATATTACAATATCTGTAATAACTGGTATTTTTATTTATTTTAGGAAGTTAGATTACTATAAAACATTACCAAGATATAATATAAAAATTTCGGTTGCTATTATAATCTGGACATATTTATCAATAATAGAACCATGGTGTATTTTAATAGGATTAATAATATTGAATTTAATTGGATACAAACATACAACCATATAAAGACTATAATTCATCCATTTATAATAATATAAATGTATGAAATATTATTTCATATATTAGGATTAGCTTTATTAGAGATTATATTCTATTTTGAATATGTAGGTCCAATGGAAACTAAAGTTTTTCAGGATTCTATAAATAATGCAATAAAATCTATAACAGATAAACCTTCAAATGAAGATAAAGAAAAGATCAAAATATATTTACATAATGATCCATTAATAAATATTTTATTTGGAAATATAACTGAATATGAAAATAGCGTTGATTCTGATTATAAAAAATCAATAAATAAAAGAGAAGATTATAATAATGATCTTTATAAAATGTGTATTAAATATTGGGCTATTTCATTTTTAATAATTGTGACATTAATATTTATTTTTTATTTTATAAATTATGTATTAAAAATAAATAAATTAGGATGTTATAAAGAAAAAATAGAAGAAACATCTTCACAACAAGAGAATGAAATAGAAATGACAACTATTCATGATGATACTATAAATGTAATTAATTATGAAAATCTTAATTCACCAACAAGAAGAAGATTAGTAAGGATGAGAATAGATAGTTCATCAAATGAAGATATTACAAATATTTCAAATGAAAACAGTGAAAAAAGGAATTCAAGATTATATAAAATATTTAAATATATTATCTATTATATTTTTTCATTTGGAGGAATACTTGCATTTGAATATGTTTTCTTTAATAATGTAGTTTTAAAATATAAAATTACTTCAAATATAGAAATAGAATATTTAATAATTAAACAATTAGATTATTATTTTTCATAATTTCAACCATAACAATTAAATATTCTACTACTAGTAAACTAAGGGTATTATGGATGAACTTAAATTATATAAACAAACAATATATGATTTACAAGATCTAAAACAATTACCTAATATTAAATTACTTGATTATATGGAAAGATTAATTACTATTGGAAAATTTACACAACCAGAAATAACGTTGTCATTAATATATTTAAAAAGAATTAGTCAAAATCTTAAATTAACAGAAATTAATATTCATATTATATTTTCTTTATCATTATTAATTGCATCTAAATATCAAGAAGATGATTCATTTAACATTAGACAATTATCTAAATTATTTGGTATATCATTTGAGGAAATAAAAAGACTCGAAAGAAATTACGTTAAATATATTAATTGGAAACTATTTGTAAAAAAAGAAGAATTTGATAACCTTGTATTAGAACTTAAAAAAATATATGATAATTTAAATTTTGATGAAAAATCAAAGAAAATGAAGTTTATTCTTATGATTGAAAGAGAAATTCAAAAATTACTTGTCCCAACATTCAGATGTTGTTTTTGAAACATTTAAATGATTAAACAAATTAAATTCATTTAAATTGTTTAATAAATTATTACTTGTATCCTAATATTTTTCTTCTAATAAAATCAAGAACTTTAAATTCCTTAGGTGAAACATTGATAACAGGTTTTGCATTAAAATCAGAATGTTCTGTGGCGAATTTATAAATCATATTCTTTATTTTCATCAGATATTTATAATCATCTTTTCCAAGAACTTCATTTATCTTCATCATTTCAGAATAACTTGTTAACATAAAGTAGTCAGAACCAGTAGATATTCTTACCGGAACTCCTGCACCTCCTAATTGTTCATTTGGATAAACTATTCTATATCTATTAATTATCATTACTATAAAGTAGATAAAAATTATTATACTCTTAAAATTGAAATAAAATTGAGTTAAAACATTAATAATATATATTATTATTATGTGCGGAATATGGAGTTTAATCGACCTTACTAACAAACCATTAGACAAAAATTTTCTATCTGATTTCTGGAATTTACAAAAGAGAGGTCCAGATGGATCTACATTTAGATCATTTCCAAGAGCCTCAGTTGGCTTTCATCGTCTTGCAATTATGGACGATAATTTTAGATCTAACCAACCTTACTTTTTAGAAGAAAAGGATAAAACAATTGTATTTATATGTAACGGAGAAGTTTATAATTATAAAAATTTAATTCAAAAATATGATTTAGATATTACATCAAATAGTGATTGTTTAACAATCCCAAAACTATATTTAAAATTTTATCAAAATAAGGAAAAATTCATTGAACTATTTGAAAAAGAAATTAAATCAGAATTTGCATTTGTATTACTAGAATTTGATCACTTGAAATCTTTAAGAAATGTATTTATTGGTAGAGATTCAATAGGTATAAGACCTCTATACTATAGTAAACCAAATAAAGATTCAAAAAAGATTATTATTTCATCAGAAGTTAAAGGAACATTAAACTTTCAAAAAGATACAAACTGTTTAATTGAGGAATTTCCACCAGGTAATATATTAGAGTTGAATTTAGATGAACTTTCTGGAATAAAACTTACTTATCATAAATATATTGATTGGTTGTATAAAAGTGTAAAAGAAGAATTATTTACTGAACAAGATACTTTTCTTCAAAGAATCAGAGATTCAACAATTAATTCAGTTCGTAGAAGACTAGATGCAGATAGACCAATTGCATTTTTACTATCAGGAGGTGTTGATTCGAGCTTAGTTTGTGCTATTTCTCAGAAAATTTTAGGTCATCCTATTAAAACCTTTTGCTGCGGAATGGAAGGAGCTTCTGATTTAAAATATGCGAAAGAAGTTGCTGATCATATTGGGTCTTTTCATACAGAAATAAAATTCACAGAAAGAGAGGCATTAAATGCTATTGAAGAAGTTATATATACAATTGAATCATGGGATACTACCACAATTAGAGCATCAGTTGGACAATATCTGGTAAGTAAGTATATTAGTGAAAATACAGACTGTAAAGTAGTTTTAGTTGGAGAAGGCCCAGACGAGGTTTGTTCTTCATATCTATTTAATTGGTATGCTCCTGAAGATGATAATTCTATATCAAAATCGTCAATGCAATATGTAGAAAATATTCACATGTATGATTGTAAAAGATCTGATAGATGTATTTCTAATTGGGGATTAGAAGGAAGAGTTCCATTTTTAGATCCTGAATTTATAGAACAATACTGGTCATTACCATCAAGATATAGACATCCAAAATATAAGAATTTTGAAAAATGGTGGTTAAGAGAAGCTTTTAAAGATTTGTTACCTGAATCTGTTTTATGGAGAAAGAAAGAAGCATTCTCTGATGGAATAAGTTCACAAAAAAAATCATGGTTTGAAATAATTCAAGAATTTTGTGAACACCAATATACTGACAGTGATCTAAGAGATTATTCAGAAGAAACTGGTAAACATGTACCTACTAAAGAGTCATTACATTATATGAAGATATTTGATAAACTATTTAATAATTCTAATAAAAATATTATACCTAAATATTGGCAACCTAAATGGGATCAGAATGGTCTTGTTAAAGATTATATAGATCCTTCAGCAAGAACATTAAATGTTTATTAAAAAAATATTTTTTATAAAATAAAAAGATCTAATTTATTATAATGGGAAAAAATTATATTTCAGGATTTGCTGTAACTCTTATTTATTTACTTACAAATTTTAGTATGAAATATTCAATTCAACTTTTCAATGATTTCTGGGGTATTGATCAACTTACAAATAAAATTCCTCTTGGTGCTATTACAGTAACTTCTGGGTTTATTGTATCACTAGTTATTGGAATAGTATTTAGTGTAATATATGAGAAAATTGGTGTTAAGGAATTTTTAAATCCTTATTTTCAAAATACATTCTTATGGGATTCTGATTAAATTTGTTCAAAATTCCAATGTTTATAATTTTCAGCATGAATAAGAGCTTCATCTTGAGTTTCAAACTTCTCTTCACATATCGAACATTTCATTGTATTCATCTTTGAAACATCTACAAAATCTCCTTTTTCTTTAAAAGTCTTACAATATTTCTGCATTTGAATTAGTGTTTCAACATCATCAGATTCAAAAATACAGATATCATCAATAGAATTTTCATTAATTGCCATAACCAATGGATCATAATGAACACCATTATATAATAAATATATTCGTTGAGGATATTTTTTATCCTCTCCAAATATATCAACTCTATTAGATTGAACGTCAATAGATGCTATTTCCATCTGAAACATGTCACTAAATATTTTTAATTCTACAGCTCCTCCCCAAGTACTTGGATTTTGAATCAAATCTATGTATTGATCTTTTGGTACTTCAAATAAATTCTTATCTACTTCATTTGATTCTAAATATTGACCTAACAACTGTCTATACTGTAATCCAGTAATTTCAGAAAAATTACGGTGATCTAAATTATATCCTATAGATGCAAATAAGCAAGAATTATCTGCATCAACAAATCTTCTTGTTGGTTCCATAATATTATATTTAATTGATAAACCTTCTTTATATCAATTTTTTAATAAAAAATTGATTAAAATTTTATAAATCAAATAACTTAAATGTCAATTAGTATATATATTATGCCTGATAGGAAATCAGAAAGAAGAAGTGCTGTTAAACCAGCACCTGTAAAACAAATATCACTATTCATGTGTAATTCTTGTTATTTCAACGTTAATGATTGTGTTGAATATTATTCATGTTCAAATTGTGATTTAAAATACTGTAGAAATTGTTATAATAGATATAATGAATGTAGACATTGTAGTAAAATAGTAACAATGAATTTAAGTATATCAGGAGAATCTTCTTCTAATTTTGATGATTTTGCAGTAGTTAAACACAAAAGTTATTTCTTTTGTTGTTTTTAATTCTGTACTTTTGTATAAATCGATTCACAATGTGAATCAAAATATTATTACTTATTATCTAAAAAATTTAAATACCTACAAAAATTATTTCTAAGTTTTCTATGTTTTGAATTTGACGAAAATCCATTACTAAAATCTAATAATTTAATTCCATCACCGTCAATTATAATAGGTTTTTCTAAATATTCTTTCTCAACGAAATAATTTAATGACAAATCTTCACAGTTACCTCTATATTTCTTAAAAAAATTTTTAAATTTATAAAATCCTATTTTTTTATCTTTCAAATAATCAATCATTATACTTTTTTTGCACATTAAAAATGGTGTTAAAGCTACATTACCATTTTTAATTCTATTAGAAAAATATCCCTTTTCATTACAATTTCTACCTATATGACCATATAATGTATTTCTATGATAATTTTTAATTATCAAATCATATGTACTATTAACTGTATTTTCATCTGGTAATGTATCATCATCTAAAAATAATATTATATTATGTTTAGCATCTAATGCTCTAAGAAATCTTAAAGCAGAACCGTACAATTTATCTAATTCAAAATCTTTAATATTTCTAACTTTAGATTCTTCGAATTCTACATAAGTAGAAGGTTTACCATGTGATACAATAATTTCACCTATCCTATCATATTCATTCAAAATTTTTAAACTTTTAACTAAATTGTGGGGTCTATTAAAATTTAATATAATTACTGAAATTTTTTCTTCATTTTGTAATATTTTTGATGATTTTAAAAAAGAATTAGTAAATATAATTAAAGATGTTACAGTAATCACTCTAAATATTAAATTTAATTGTTCATTGTCATAAATATTTATTGAACATAACTTTATGATTAAAAATGTGAATATAAGAAAGAATATTAAATTTTTTATTTCTGAATCTATCATATATAGAAAGATTTAGAAAAATCTTTCTGTAGATTTTAAAAAATTTTATCTACAAAAAATAAATAAATTAAAATGGGTAAACACATGGAATATCATCAATATTACATCTATAACATGATTTGTATAATGATTCGCTTAGGTATTTAATTTTAATATCTTTTTTTGGTTTTTTGAATTTGAACTTTAATATATATAAATTTACATTATCTTTATCAACCCATCTTGGTATCATATCAACTACTGAAGTTAAAATAGATGATGGGTACAAATTACTAGATATATTAGATGGTGCATTTGGCTTAATCTCTTTAACAAAATCTATCATATCATCTTTCCATCTAGTAACCCAATACCAAATTGAATTCTTGTTATTTTTGTATTTAATTATTTCTTCATTTGTAATTGAACTAAACTTATAATTTGATTTCAATTTAAATATTAATTCGTTACAAGATAAATATTTGTTTTTTAATTTGGGATCATTTTTACCAATATAGTTAATAATTTCTTTTCTTTTTTCATCATCATTAAGCATATTATGAAGCTTATCATTGTATCTCATAATTAAATCATACCAAACTTTCTTTTTTAATTTAAATTTATCCATATCACGATTGTATTCTTTCATTTGATTTTCATATTCTTTAACCTTATTTATTAAAGATTTATTGGAACTATCATTTAAATAAGTTGTATCAACTTCAATTATCTCCCATTCTAAAAATTCATATATATCAATAGATTCATCTTCAAATTTTATATTATTGGTTATGATATCTTTTATTTTATTATTTATAAATTTAGAATTATCGTGATCATTTAATTTTCCTTGATAAGGAATTCCATACACAATTCCTTCATCAGAAATTCCTATAACCAATTCCCCATTTGAAACTTCACTGTTATTATTTAAATAAGCTGATGTATACTTTGGTAAATAATAATCTAGATAAAAAACTAAATTATCAATAACAGAATTATTAAAAATCCATTTACCACTATATACTAAATTTTCTGCATACTTTACATCATTAGAATCCAAATTAATTCCTTTAGGAAAAAAAGTAAATAATTTATATTCTATAGAGGTAGTTTCAGGTCCCATAAAATCACCAAAATTATAGCTCATACCTCAATTAACATAAAAGAAAATTAAGAATAATAATTATTTTCAATTATTATTCTACATTTTAATACTATTGTACTTTGAACTTAGTAAGTCTGACATCTTCCCTATTCAAATTACCTTCTCACAATGCCATTTTTTAGTATCTAGTAAATCTGATAATTTATTTGCATTACTATATGGATCAACATCTTCAATTAATCCATCAGCATTTCTATAAAACCAGTCTTGCTCAACAGTGACTACATTATAATATCCCATAACATTTTCAATTGATTTCATAGAATCAACAATCTTTTCCTCACCAAAAAGATCATGTTCAACAACATTACCTTTAAGTCCATGAGCAAGAGATACTGACTCTATTCCATTAACAATCAATGATGGATTCCTGTCTTGGAATAAAAAGCTGTATGTAGCATCACAATCAATAGACTCTATCGAACCAATATTCTTAGGATGAACCCATTCTCCAGATTTCTTTACAGGATGATTAGGAGTTCCAATCCATTTACCATCATTACCATTATCTATAGTAACCATATCAAATTTTCCTGAACTTATTCTTGTCACAAGAATCTTCTCAACTATAGAATACTTCTTATTTCCACAAAATATCTTATCACCAGGCTTGACATCTTTAACAAAAACTTTCTTTTTCAACGAAAGCATGTAATTACTTTCACCTGGTCCTCTGACATCGCTCAAAGGATCTGCAATATAGACTTCAGATAGTCCATGAAAACATCCTGCCGAAATACCATATCTACTTGTATCAATCGTTCTAGGAGCGCTTGGAGTACCTCCAAATGACGGAGAAACACCAGTAGGAATCAATGGAGTTTTCTCAAAAATCTCACATGCTTTTTCTCTATTACTATCAAAAAATTTAGATGCATACCCTTGAATACCTTCATCTTTAAAGTTATTACAATATTCAAAAACATGAGCATCTTTCAATAATGGTATGTAATGTTTTCCCCATTTGTTAAAATTAGATAACTCAAATGCCATTCTAACTTCACCATTAGCATCTCTCAATATACCATCAAGTAGTCCTAATTTTGACCCAGATCTAAAAAGAGTAGGTAACATACTACTTTTACCAGATGAAAAATTACTTTCAAAATCATTTAGAAGTTTAATAGCTGTTTCATGTTCACCCCTTTTCATATGATAAAAACCATATGAAAGTACATCGATAAATACAGATTTAGAATCCATTTCTTTCCAATATGAAATATCAAAAATATCACTTACTGGTGATTCTAATATATCTCTACCATTAACTAGTGATACTTTAATATCTTTTTGTTCAAATAGTACAAGCGGTAACAAAGGTATTCTAAAATGCCTCTCTGTTCCATATATTAAAGGTCCAGTTTCAATACTAATTGTATTACTATCAATAATTTCTGGATTATATCCAGCCATAAAAAGCTTTTCCATATCAAAAATCTTATCAGAACTATCTTTCTTTGAATTTTCAATAGAGAAGTATAACTTGGTATTAAATTCTAAACAAGATATTAGAAGACCAGTTAAACTTGAAAATACATTTCCAATCATTGAACCATCAGATATATAATATCCTCTACCGCCTGTAATATTTGCAAGTGGATAACCTATTTCTGTATTAATAGAATCTCCACTACCAAATCCAATAAAGTCCATAGTACATGGATATCCTCCATTTTTTTCAGAATAATCTTTCAATGCTCCTATTTCACCTTTTGGAGGGGAACTATTTGACTGACCATCTGTAAAAACAATAATTTTAGTTAAAATGTTTTCACACGAATTAGATTTTACAAGTTCCATAGCTGTACTTATACCATTCCAAATGTTTGTTCCACCACAAGCAAGAATAGAATCTATTTTAGAAATAGCTTCTGTCTTTCCAATACTATTCATAGATGTAGGATTCATTATAATTTCAGATGAATTATTAAAAGTTATGAAACTAAATTGATCATCATCATCCAACATCTTCACAAGAGTTTTTACTGATTGTTTTACCAAATCAATTAGTAGAGTACCATCAGTCTCTTTCTTACCTGCTGAATTAGTACTTACTACAGAGTTACCCATTGATCCTGACTTATCAAATACTGCACAAACATGAATTTTTTGTCTATCAGTTGATTCAGGAATATTTAGTTTAGTAATAATATTACTATGTCCCCATTTAGATGAAACTATTTCTATATCTTTCAACTTAGAAGCGTTACTTCTAAGAGTATCAACTGGTATTGTTCTTGGAATAATAAAATATTTTCTTTTTGTTTCTTCAATAATATCCTTCAAATCAAGATTAGGAGTTAACATACTAACAGTTAATTCATTTCTTGTAAATGGACAAGTCCCCTTATTATTTATCCATTCCACAATGGCCTCTCTTTCTACAGTTCTTCCTACTGGTAATATTACTGGATCTATCATTAATTCACCAGTTATTGGACAGTAAAAACTATCCGGTGCTTCATATGAAGCTTTATTTATTTCTTTGCTTGTAACACTCATTTCTCAAAGTTAAGAATACTAATAATAAATAAAGGAAAAAATTTCAATTTTTTTATCGCTAGTGATTTCGAATTAAAGTTAAAAAAACTACGGTAATCTCATCAGATATGATATACCAAATCATATGATCACTTCCATAACAATTAATTAGAGTATGTTACTAAAAAGGTAATATACTCCAACGAATAATGAAATTACACCTGGGTAAACAGATGCAACTAGGCGATCTCTGTCCAAAGACAGAATAGAATTATACTTCTATCTATTGCATTTTTATAGGTAATAATTTATAAATTAATATTTAATTTATATTTCAATTTTTTTGAATTGTATTAAGGATTGAAATATAAATACAAACAAATAAAATAATTTCTTTCAGGTATTTCGACTTTAGTTAAATAAACTTGCCAATCTTCATCAGTTATGATATGGCACTATCATAAGATACCCTCCCTGCTACCAGTTTGATTGTTAATTTTTCAAAAGATTGCTGTATGGTAACTTGAAAATATCCCTATCCTTAATTTAAGTGCAAAACTTCCGACGTGGATAGGTACGTCGCATGGATTTCGAGTAGGTGTCCACCACACCTCCCTAAACATGATCAGGGATATCTACTCTTTGAACCTAGGGATTTTTTTCCATTGATTTAGGTTGCTGTATGTTGACGATTAACCTAATAACCAATCTGCCAACAAATTTTTTTTTTGAAATTGAATAAATATTTCGTTAGATTGCTGTATGTTGACGATTAACTTAATAATCATTCTGCCAACTAAAACTTTTCTTTTTTGAAAAATAATTCATTAGATTGCTGTATGTTGACGATTAACTTAATAATCATTCTGCCAACTTTAATTATTTGAATAATAATTTACTAGGTTGCTGTGTGTTGACGAT
>MDTG01279610.1_pt1 | contig 11041 bp, 10 predicted proteins | sample 811421 | NCBI WGS metagenome assembly MDTG01 (sample SAMN05326645, study PRJNA326480) | marine metagenome | isolation source: seawater | place: Pacific Ocean: South East | collected 2011 | reverse complement strand
TGACTGAAACTAGCACATGGAGAGGCATAGCAAAGTTACCTATAGAAACATTCAATCAAGTAGTAAATGATATAGGACCAAGGGTCGAAGAAATAGTTATAGCAGGCGGAGAACCTTTGATACAACCACAGCATTATGACGCATTGGAAAAGTTATTGCCATATGCTCACAACATCACATTAGAGTATAATACAAATTTAAACAACATAGTATTGAAAGATAGGCATATCAGTGACCTTTGGAGCAAGTTCAAAAAGATAAATTGTCGTGTAAGTTTAGATGGTGATAAAGAAATACATGGTTACTTGAGAACAGGAAGTAACTTACAATCGGTTGAAGATAATATAAAAATACTGAAGTCTAAATTATCACCAGAAGTTTTTAATCTAACAACAACGTGTACTGTTTCGTTGTACAATATTTCTAGGTTTGACGATATAATTGATTATTACGTATCTTTGGATTGTCCTTTTCATTGTAGTTTGGTACAGTATCCAGAAGCTCTAAATATTCAATATATACCAAAGAAAATGAAAGACATTATAACAAAAAGAGTTTATAATAAAATAGAAAGTTTAGAAAATATTAAGGAGAATCGTTTGGCCAAAATAGTTAAATGGTCAAACTATGTATTGGATTATATGAACAATACTGATATTGAAAATGATGTGTTGCCAACTTCGACAAAGGAATACATTGAAACTATGGATAGATTAAACAAAACAAACTTCTTGTCAGTTTATCCAGAATTTAAGGAGTTTTGGCAGTGAACGATTTAAAATGGAGCAAGTATGATTTTACACAAATTCCGTACAATGATCTTGTCCGTGTTGGACAACGTACTATGTTATATAGGGATATTTTTACAGTCAGTTGGCTTCTTGGTAGGTTTTGTAACTATAGGTGTTCGTACTGTTGGCCGTATGCTAGGAGTGACAGAAAAGATCATAGGCCTACTGAGTTATGTCTTGCCACCATTGATGAAATCAAAAGACAAGCGAGAGCTAGAGGATTTAATAGTTTCCACTTCTCACTTTCTGGCGGCGAGCCTACATTTCATCCTGGTTATATTGATATTCTACAGCATCTCGCTGATGATACACCAAATACTAATTATACTTCTGTCCATATGACAAGTAATTGTAGTAGAAACATGAAATGGTTTGAAAAATATGTACAAGCAGTCGCACCGTTCCATAGAGCCAGTATCACGGCTTCTTACCACAGGGAACACGTTAACACACAAGAAAAAAGAGAACAGTTCGCAGACAAATTATGTTATGCACAAGAACACGATGTCCAAGTTACAATCAACCAAGTTATGGTACCAGAATGGTTCGATGAACTATATGAAGAATCATTATACTTCCACAATAGAGGTATTAACGTTACGCTCAAACCTCAATCGGATCCAACAGCGTCAACGGTTGTTAAAGGCTATACGGATGAAATGCTTCAAAAGTTATACAACGGTATGCCACAACGAGGATTTACTGAAGAAAAAAACAAACACGTAGAAAGACCAAAAGCAACATTTAAAATAGATGATGATAGAACATTACAAAAGCAAACTTACTCACAAGGAGTTCCACAGCATTTTCAAGTTGAATTTAGAGATAAAGAAAACAATCCATACTTTATGGATCAAGCAGAAAGATTTAATGCTTTTAATTTTAATAAGTTTGAAGGGTGGGAGTGTTCATCAGGATACAGATCAATTATTATTAGGGAACCAGATGGTAGTATAAAAAGAAGTTACAGTTGTCATGATAAACCACTTGGAAATATTGAAACAGGGTTTAAACTATTTGATAAACCAGAAAAATGTATTTCACAAAGTTGTGTATCAAGTGCTGATTCAAAAATACCAAAAAGAGCAGAAGGAACTAAATTACCATTATGGCCTGGAGATAAAACATATACATGAGTGAATTAATAAAAAAGTTTGAAACAAATTTTGATTTATATAAAATGATTGATTGTTTAGAAACTGTTATGTCTAAAGCAGAATGGCATCCTAAAGAAAATCAAATTGCAATACAAGTAAGAGATGGCAGTAATGATTGGCATGATGGAGTTGGAAAGTCAGCAGTAGAAACAGATAAAGGTTGGGAGTATAAAGTTAATGAGAATAACTTTAATCAAATACATCCTGAGCTTAAAGGTTCATACTTTGAAGAAGTATTAAACAATTTACCTTTTAAACCTGTTAGAGCTAGACTTATGCGTTTAATACCAAAACGTTGTTATTCAACACATTATGATTGGACAGGAAGATATCATATGGCATTAATAACGACTCATCATGCTCATTTTGTATTTGTTAAAGATCAAAAAGTAGTGCATATACCTGCTGATGGATGTGCTTATTATGTTGATACAACAAAAATGCATACAGCATTAAACGGTGATACTAAAGACAGAATACATTTAGTTTTTGGAGAAGTTAATGAATAAGAATAGTTTATATAGAGATTTATCATCACTTGGAACAAAGTACGCATTAAATTTAAAAATGAATGATACTGTTAAGTTTATAGAATGGACAGAACAAAATTTTGATTATGTAAAATATAATCCAAGAAAAGATTATAGAAGACATGGATTAAGTATTACAAGTTTAGATGGTGGATTATCAGGTAAGCCAGATTTAGATAGTGTATATGATTATAATAGAGAAAATAATACAAAATGGACAGAAAGAGATTTTACAAAACCAACACCAGTTTACGAGTGGGAATCATTACAGAAATGTTTAGATCCATTTAAAGAACATTTGTTTAGAACTCATATTATAAGACTTGATACAGGAGGCTTCTTTCCACCACATAGAGATCATCCTGATGAATATCAATTTCATCATAATAGCAAAGTTGTATTTGATACATTTAGATTAATTATGCCATTAAAAAATTGTTATACACCTGGAGTAGTATGGATAATAGATGACAAACTTCCAACACAATGGGTAACTGGAAGATTGTATTATGTAGATACTGCAAAAATTCATACGTTATTTAATACAACAAATGATCCATCGTATTGGTTAATTGTAAATGTAGATGTTAATGAAGAGTCAGTAAAAAAAGTTTGTAAGTTATTGAAACAAAGGTAATTATGGAAACAATAAATTTAGATAGCATAGACAATAGCACGTTTGGTATTAGTAAAGCAATACATTCTCCTGTTGATAAAATTATTAAAAATAAATTAGATGCAAGATATGGATCGTACATTGAAAGCACAAATGAAAATGATAAAACACCGTCAGTAAAAAGACGTAAGATGTGGGAAGTATGTCAAGACCAAGTTCGTACTTTTTTAAAACCTTTAGTTGACACAAATGATTTACCTTATGCTTATCCAACAAATGGAATCCATGAAAGTATTGATTGGATGTGTAATAAACTAGAAGAGTATCAAATATTTAAAGGTGAATATAGATATTCTTCGTTTGTTAAAAGACCAGTTAATATTGCAACAACCATAGGTGACGTTATGCCAGGAGTACCTTTGTATATGAGTAATCCTTTTAGTGCATCAGGTTGCTTTGATACACGTTATGATCGTGTAGGTGAAATGGGAAATGTTCCAATATATTTAGATATGGCGTTTGCAGGTTCAACTGGAGTAAATCATGTTAAAATATATCCAAGTGTAAAAGAAATATTTTGGAGTTGTTCTAAACCGTGGGGACTTGGGTTATTGAGAGCAGGTATAAGGTTCACAAGAAAAGCAGAACTAATACAAGAAGAACTACAAGGTGTTGGATATTTTAATCATGCAATAATTGATGTGTTTAAAGAAGTAACATTGAATAGTTCAGTGTTTGATAAAAAACAACAATATGAAAGTTTACAAAAACAAATATGTAAAAAGTTTGATCTTGATCCTAGTGATTCATATCTGGTAGCAACAACAAGAGATGAACAATGGGATAGATTTAAAAGAGAAAATGGAATTAATAGAGTATGCTTAACAGGAGCATATGAAAAGGTAATGAATGATTAAAGTTTTCTTTATTGCAAAGATAAAAAATTTTAACGAAGAATATTATGACTATAGTAAAAGAGTTAGAGAAAAAGCTGAGACCTTACCTGGCTTTATAAATATTACGTCAGAAGAAAAAGATGATGTTGAAATTACAATTAGTTCATGGAAAACAAAAGAAGATGTTGATGCTTGGAGAACAGATCCATTACACATCGAGGCAAAAGCAAAAGCAAAAGAATGGTACCATTGGGTAAAAGGAATACACGTAGAGGCAGTTGATGAATAAAAAAATAGCAGTAACAGGACATACTAGAGGAATAGGTAAAGCAGTATATGAAGCATTTCTTCCTAACTCTGTAGGATGTAGTAAGTCAATAGGAGTTGGTGATATATCAACACAAGATGGTAGAACATCAATATTACACCAAGCATTAAATTGCGATGTGTTTATTAATAATGCACATGATGGATTTCATCAAGTAGAAATGTTGAATACAATGTTTAAGGCTTGGCAACACAAAGAAGGCAAACACATTATTAATATTGGAGTAGATACTGTTCCTTATACAGATTGGCAAGTTGTTTATAGACAATACCCAATAGAAAAAATGGCTCTTCATGCTCAAGCAGAACTCTTACAAAATGAAAAAAGAAGTTGTAAAATAACAACATTAGCATTAGGATATGTTGATACAGAATTTAATAAAGATTACAATGGTGCTAAACTGTCATATGATAATATTATTAATAATATAAAATGGATAGTTGAGAACGAAGCAGAAATAAAATTTATGATATTAAGTGCGAGAGGTAACAATGAGTAAAACAATTTGGGGTATATGTGCATTAGGACATGATGGTGCTCTGTCTGTTGTTAAAGATGGCGAAGTAGTATTTGGTGCCCACACAGAAAGGTATACAAGAATAAAAAATGATCCAAACCTGTGTCCAGAAATTATTAATGAAGCATTAGAGTATGGTGAACCAGATAAAGTTATTTGGCATGAAAGACCATGGCAAAAGAAACGTAGACAATTGTATTCAGGACAGTTTAATGAAGCATTTTCTATGAGTAATTTGCCTTCACAGTATATGAGAACAGTATTTAAAACAAAGTTAGAATATGTAAGTCATCATGAATCACACGCGGCCGCTGGAGCATTTACATCTCCATATGAATCTGCCTGTGTTATTGTTGCAGATGCTATTGGTGAGTTTGATACTATATCTATTTGGGATTATGTTGCTCCTGGTAAGTTAACAAGATTGAAAACATACAAGTATCCACATTCATTAGGATTATTGTATTCGGCATTTACACAAAGGGTTGGACTAAAACCAAACGAAGAAGAATATATTTTAATGGGTATGGCCGCATATGGTAAACCAATTTACGCAGATAAAATTGAGAAAGAATTTTTTGATACACGTGATCCATTAAAACTAAAACAAAATGTTCATGCTGGTATTGAAGAATGGATGTGTCATATTCCGTTGCTTGACCATCAGTTTTCATATGATGTTGCGGCATCAATACAAATGGTTATTGAAAAGAAAATCTTAGAATTATTTAATATAGCAAAAACATTAAGTTCAAAAAAGAATTTAGTATGGATGGGTGGAGTTGCACTTAATTGTGTAGCCAACTCATTATTGTTAAGAAAAAATCCAAACATATGGATTATGCCTAATCCAGGTGACGCAGGTAATTCGTTAGGCGCCGCGGCATTAGGTTATGGTAGTAAAGTAAATTGGAAAGGTCCTTTTTTAGGTACAAACATTGAAGGAGATTATCCTGTTGATTCTGCTTGTCAGGCACTAATGAATGGAGACATAATTGGTGTAGCAAGTGGTAGAGCAGAGTTTGGTCCTAGAGCATTAGGTAATCGTTCATTACTTGCAGATCCAAGAGGTAGTGCAATCAAAGATAGAGTAAATGATATTAAAAAACGACAAAAGTTTAGACCTTTTGCACCAGCTATACTTGAAGAACACGTACATGATTATTTTACTATGCCAGGTGGTATTACTGAATCTCCTTATATGCAGGCAGTTGCTATATGTAGAAAGCCACACGAATTTCCAGCAATTATTCATGCTGATGGGACTTCACGTGTACAAACAGTAACACAGAAAGAAGCTCCCGGGTTTTATAATTTAATTAAAAAGTTTTATGATCAAACAGGCTGTCCTATGCTTTTAAATACATCTTTAAACATTAAAGGTGAACCTTTGGTAAATACTAGAGCACACGCAGATGCATTTGAACAAAAACATAATATAAAGGTATACTCATGAAAACAAAAGATACAAAAATTGCAATGATAGGATGCGGTAAACTAGGTAAAGACTGTGCCGAAGTTATGGCAGAAAAATATACAGTTGAAGGGTTTGACGTCGAACCTAGACAACCAGAGAATTTTAAAATGCAACCAACAATACAAGAAGCAGTAAAAGACAAAGACATAGTTTTTATTGCGGCTCCAACACCACACGATCCACGTTATGATGGATCTACACCAACAGCACATTTAGAGCCAAAAGATTTTGATTACACAATAGTTAAAAATATATTAAGTGAAGTTAATCAATTTGTTAATAAAAAACAATTAGTAGTTCTTATATCAACTGTACTACCAGGTACAACAAGACGTGAGCTTGAACCTTTAATTACAAATGCAAGATTTGTTTATAATCCATATTTAATTGCAATGGGATCAGTAAAATGGGATATGGTAAATCCAGAAATGATTATGATTGGTACAGAAGATGGATCAAAAACAGGTGACGCAAAAGAACTTATAGATTTTTACAAACCATTAATGCAGAACAATCCAAGGTACGTAGTAGGTACTTGGGATGAATGTGAATCAATAAAAATATTTTACAACACATTTATATCAGCAAAAATTGGTTTAGTTAATATGATTCAAGACGTAGCAGAAAAGCAAGGTAATATAAATGTAGATGTAGTAACATCAGCACTAGCATTTTCTGATATGCGTATTATGGGTCCAAAGTATATGACAGCAGGTATGGGCGATGGAGGTGCTTGTCACCCACGTGATAATATTGCACTTCGTTGGATGGCTGATAATTTAGGATTAGGTTATGATTTGTTTGATGCTATTATGGGAGCAAGAGAAGTACAAGCAGAAAACCTAGCAAAAAAATGTATGCAATATAATTTACCAATTGTAATAGTAGGTAAAGCATACAAGCCACACGTACCGTATACTAATGGATCTTACAGTTTACTAATTGGGCATTACATTGAAAAAGCAGGGAGAACTTTGTACTACCAAGATGAGCAGACAGGCGATCAGCCACCTAAAGATTTAGGTAAAGCAGTTTATCTATTAGCACACAATCCAAAAGTTACCTATGGTACAGATGATACATCTAAGTACGATTTTCCACAAGGGTCGATAATTATTGATCCATGGAGACAATGTCCACAAATAGAAGGGTGTACAATTGTCGAGTATGGAAACACGAGAAACATTATTTAATAAGTTACGCGAAATATCTGAAAAGCATAAACATTTTTGTCCTTTGTTTTTCAATCATGTTCATGTAGGTACACTTAATGAAAAAACATATTGTTGTGTATCTAAAGCCCCTGATGATCCAGAATATGACTTTGATAAAAAGTATATCAAAGAAACAGTTAGTGATTGGTGGCATGGTGATAAGTTTAGTGGCGATAGAAAAAATATATTATCAAACTTTAAACCTGATGCTAGAATTAAAGAGTGTAAAATTTGTTGGATACAAGAAGACAATAATCAACTATCATATAGGCAACAGGCAATCAATGCACTATTTGAAGGTGATGACAAAAGAGAAGATCATCATTTAATTCAAATACTTGAAAATGTTCAAGCAACATTAGATAATAAACCATTACCACATAATCCACAATCTTTTGATATGAAGTTTGGCAATTTATGTAATTTAAAATGTCCAACGTGTAGTCCATTTTCAAGTTCTCAACATTTAAAAGAAGTAGATAGTAATAAAAGTTTATATGATAAGTTAGATAAAACAACTCAAGAGCATTATGCAGTTCCACCTAAAACAATGTTTGATTGGGTTAACGATGAAAATTGGTGGAAAGATTTTTTTGAAATGTCAGATAACTTAATTAAAATAAAATCTACTGGTGGAGAACCTATACTTAATAATACCTTCCATAATTTTTTAATAAAGTTAATTGAAGAAGATAAAGCAAAAAATACTCTCGTAGAAATGATTTCAAATGGACAAACATTTTCAAAAAAATTAAAAGAAGAAGTGTTTGAAAAGTTTAAAGAAACAAGAATTATAACAAGTGTAGATGGAATAGGAAAACAATATGAATATATTAGATTTCCTGGCAAATGGAATGTATTAGATAAAAATGTTAAGATGTTTACTTTTAAAAATCCAGATAGTATAAAAGCAAAAATTACAAGAGTTAAAATTAGGTTTCATCCAACTTTATCTATTTTAAATTTGTTAAGTCTAGGCGAAGTTATGTTATGGTCATTAAGACTTAACAAAAGTCAAAATTCACCTAGTTTACGTGATGATGATTTGCATCATGATAGATTTATTATAGGTGATATTGGCTTTGTATTTTACCCAGAACATTTAAGTATTTTACACTTGTTAACTGATAGTATGAAAAAAGAAGCAATCAAATATTGGAGTAAAACTATAGTTAATTTAAAACTTGAAAAAAATACTAATGCTCATCAACAACAAAGATATATTGATATGTGTAAAGATGTTATTAAAAGAATAGAAAATTCAAATTTAAATGAAAAACATAGAGAACAGTTTGTAAAATACATATCTATAATAGATTCAATTCGTGGAAATAGTTTTAAAGAATCCTGTCCTAAAGAGTATAAATTAGTCAAAGAGCATTTCAAATAAATATTTGTATGGAAGCCAGAGACATACATAAAAACTTTATCAAAAATTTAGCAGACAGTAGCGAATCATTTTGTCCAATGTTATGGAATCATGTTGTAATTAGTCCAAACAATCATAAACATTTTTGTTGTATATCTAATCATAGCGACAGAGCTAATATGCCTCTTAAAGAATATTGGGATGGTGAAGAAATAAATGTAGCAAGAAAACAGATGCTAAACAATAAAAAACCATATCAATGTAAAGTATGTTGGATGAGAGAAGAAGCAGGAGTTACTTCTCATAGGCACCATAATACATCTATGTTTATAAATGATTTTGAAAAACTTGAAAATGGAAAAGAGCATTTTAAAGTATTGTATGAAAATATTAATAGCACAATTAATAATGAAAAAATGAAATACCAGCCACAGTATTACGATATTAAATTTGGTAATTTGTGTAATTTAAAATGTAGAATGTGTGATCCACATTCAAGTTCTCAAATTAACAAAGAAGCAAAAGATAACACAGACTTATATCATCAAGAGTTGTATCCACACAAACCACAAGATGATAGTAAGTTTTTATGGTTTAAAGATAAAGATAATGATTTTTGGCAAGAGTTTAATGACTATACTGATAATGTTTACAAGTTTAAATTTACTGGCGGTGAACCTTTGCTAATAAATGAAGTAATACAATTTTTAAAAAAGTTAGTTAAAGAAAACAAAGCAAAAGATATCATGCTACATCTTATAACAAACGCAACAAAAATTAACGAAGAACTACTTGTAGATACATTATTAAAATTTAGAACACTTAAAATAAATGTTAGTGTTGATGGAGTATATGATCATTATGAATATATTAGATATCCTGGCAAATGGAAAAAATTAGATTATAATATGAGATTGTTAAGAAAGTATGATGTTATACATAATGCAGATAAAAAAATTAATGATCATTCTAAAGTACAAGTAAGTATATCTCCGGTATTGCAAATGTATAATTTGTTTAATATGATTGATATCTACAAATACGCAGAGTTAATTGGTTCAGTGATACTAGACACAAACTTTGTTGAAACCCCAGCTAATTTGGCTCCAAGAAATTTAACATCTGAGATGAAAAGTATTGTAATAGATTATTATTCTAAACATATTTCAGAATTAAAACATCCAGAACATATAGAACAAATTAATAGATTTATGACATACTTGTCAAATACTGGAATGAATAATGAAACTGCATTAAAAAGATTTGCTACATACACTAAAACTATAGACAAGATTCGTAATCAAAGTTTCAAAAAGAGTTGCCCAAAAGAATATGATCTACTTAAAGAATATTTTGAGTGACAAACTAGCATAATTATTGTATAATATATTGAAATAAAGAGGAATTAATTAATGATTAATAAAGAGAAAGTAACACATATACATCACTGGAGTGACAAAACTTTTTCATTCAAAACGACCAGGAACTTTCCAAACAAGTTTAATAATGGTGAATTTGTTATGATGGGCATAGAGCATGAAGGTAAAAAATTATTGAGAGCATATTCAATTGCTTCAGCTAACCATGAAGACTATTTAGAATTTTTATCTATAAAGATAGATGATGGACCATTAACTTCTAAATTACAGCATATAAAAGTAGGAGATGAAGTTATTATTAATAGTAAAGCAACTGGAACACTTGTAATTGATTATCTGTTACCTGGACGTAACTTATATTTGATTGCAACAGGTACAGGACTTGCACCTTTCTTAGGTATAATAAAAGATCCAGAAACATATAATAGATTTGATAAAGTTATACTTACACACACAGTTCAATATGAAAATGAATTAGCATACCATGAACCACTGAATTGGTTTAATGAAGAATGGAAAGCAATCACAAATGGAAACTTTAGATATTTTAATACATTAACTCAACAAGAATGGCCACGTAAAGGAAGAATTACTGAATGGATAAAAAATGGTAGACTTTTTTCTGATGCTTCTGGACAAAGTTTAGATACAAAAGAAGATAGGTTTATGATATGTGGGTCGCAAGGTCTTAATAAAGACTTAATAGAACACTTTGAGTCATTAGGTATGCAAGAAGGCAATACATCTATTCCTGCACAATTTGTAGT
>MDTG01131804.1_pt1 | contig 11042 bp, 6 predicted proteins | sample 811421 | NCBI WGS metagenome assembly MDTG01 (sample SAMN05326645, study PRJNA326480) | marine metagenome | isolation source: seawater | place: Pacific Ocean: South East | collected 2011 | reverse complement strand
TGAGGACGAGTTATTATCGCTCACAAATGCTGAATTGAGATCAATGCTTTCGAATCTTGGCGCTCCTACTCGGGGTAACAAGAAGGCGCTTGTTGAACGTCTTCTTTTTATTGAGGCCGATCTCAAGGAGGAAGAGTCGTACGAGAGGGAGCCGGAAGAAGTTTCCATTGAAGACAACCATGAAGAAGAGTCAAATGGCACTGAAGAGGCTGTTGAGAATGAGACAGAAGCCGAGATTGCTCCACCTCACCCACCATTGATACCCGATATTTTGAATATGGATGCTACTAAGGCGAAAAAGAATAAACAAGACGTCGATCATGTAACAAATCTGCTAGAAATCGATGGAGTATTGGATGCACCCTCTGAGAGTCTCGACAAACGCTCTTATTGGCCATGGGTACAAACCATGCCTTGGATCGAACGTGATATAGCAATTAAGCTCAAACAGGCAATGGAAGAGGCTCGTGCAAAAAGAATGAGTAAGGCGAGGGGTTTACTCGATGAAGCCGGCCCTCACCTAGGAGAGCGCACTAGACTCCTATTTCCAGTTTGCAGGCTTCTTCAAGCGCTGGGCAGAGGAGACGAGGTCCCCAGCATTATTTCAGGGGCCGAAGAAATGCATCCATCGGACCCGGCTGTCGCTGATGCTAGGTATCGTCTTGGAGTATGACATGGGAAGAAGGCCTACCGTCTCAATTCGGGTCGACGAGCGATTGGTCCTCAGACCGGCTTCGCTCAAAAATCTCGGGGATTTGACTGAGGCATTTCTGGAGACGTGGCCAGAAGTAAGCAGGGCCATGCCATGGATAAATCCTAATGAAGACGTGAAGAATCAGCTCTCTGACTTTCTGGATGAGGCGGAGCGGATGGGCAGGGCTGGATTGTTACATCATTGGATAATAGAGGATCCTCGGTCAGACAGGCTGACAGGGCTGATTGGCTTTGACAGAGTGACACGTTCGAAAAAAAGCGACTGGAATCTTGGATACTGGGTAAGAAGTCTTGATCAACGCCAGGGGATTGCCAGGAAATCTATCGATGCTGTTCTGAGGTGGATTGGTGAGGCCTCTCACACTGTGATAGAGGTCAAGGTTGATCCCAACAACAAGGCAGGTCTCACAACTGTCAGGCGAGCGCTTCGTGACTGGGGGGGTGTAAGAGCCCCTGAGGGCGATGCGTCCATCACAGTGGCTGGGTTGAGAACCATGCATCATTGCCATTTAATTGAAGTTGGGAGGTAATTTCACCACACTGAGAAAGTTCTCAGTCGTGTGGGAGGTTGAAAGGTACCCCCCATTTGGGGGATATAGGAGAGTACATGGGACGAAGGGCTCATCTTCCAGACGCTGATCCCGATGAGACCGGCGAATGGCTTGAGGCTCTACGTGATGTTGCTGGTAAAAGCGGTGCATTAAGAGCAAGAATCCTGCTCCATGAAATCCTCGGAGAGGCTTCTGATCTGGGAATCCCCATTTCGCCTATTTCCCGGACTCCGTACTTGAACACAATACCAAGGGAAAGCGAGGGAACTTATCCAGGGGATGAAACCTTGGAGATTGAATTTCAGAATCATGTACTGTGGAATGCAGCCGCCATAGTATCTGATGCGAACAGAAGAATCGACGGCATAGGTGGCCACATCTCTACTTACGCCTCGTCCTCCACATTGTATGAAGTTGGATTCAACCATGTTTTTCGGGGCAAGGAAGGCGGTATTGGCGATGCTATCTACATCCAAGGGCACGGTAGTCCAGGAATTTATGCTAGAGCTTTCTTGGAAGGGCGTCTAGACCGAGAGATGCTAAAGAGGTTCAGACAAGAGGTTGGGGGGGAGGGGTTATCCTCCTATCCTCATCCTAGATTGATGCCAGATTTTTGGGAATATCCAACAGTCTCAATGGGACTAGGACCGCTTGCCGCAGTGATGCAGGCAAAATTTTGGAAATACCTACACAATAGGGGGCTTGCTGATACTTCGCAGTCTAGAGTCTTTTCATTTCTTGGTGATGGGGAAATGGATGAGCCGGAATCAATCGCCTCAATTGCTGTAGCTGGCCGTGAACGCCTAGACAATCTGATTGTGGTTGTGAATTGTAATCTACAACGGCTCGATGGGCCTGTTCGGGGAAATGCTAAGATTGTTCAGGAGCTTGAAGGGCTTTACAGAGGAGCTGGTTGGGAAGTCATAAAAGTCCTCTGGAATGAGGCTTGGGACGAGTTACTTAGAAAGCATGGAAGTATTCTCTTGGACCGTCTGGAGGAGATAACAGACGGTGATTTTCAGAGAATGAGTACGCTGGATGCTCAAGCGTTTAGAATTGAATTCTTTTCGGGGTCAGAGGAATTAGAGAAGATTGGGTCTTCTCTTTCAGATGAGGAGATTGCAAGTCTCGAAAGAGGTGGGCATGATCGTCGAAAGGTGCTCGCAGCGTACCGTGCAGCTGAAAGGTCAGATCGTCCTGCTGTGATTCTTGCACATACCGTTAAGGGATGGGGGATCGAGTCTTTCTTAGCAAGGAACTCAACGCATCAGAAAAAAAAGATGGATCGGGAGTCGCTCTTGGCTTATCGCGACCATCTCGGCGTAATAATTTCAGATGACATGGTGGAAGAGGATCCTTTTGTTGACTTCCCGTCTGATAGTCAAGCTCTGGCATACGCAAAGGATAGGCGTTCTTCCCTTGGAGGTCCTTTGCCCTCCCGAATTCCTTCACCAATGGGGCTTGAAATTCCAGGGGCTGGAGTATTCTCGGAATTCGATGCGGGTACACCGGAGCGGCAAAGGGTATCTACGACAATGGTTTTCGTACGGTTGTTGCGCAGTCTTATGAAATCTGAAATTGGAAGACAAGTGATTCCAGTGATACCGGATGAAGGACGTACATTCGGAATGGATCCCTTATTCAGTGAATTCGGTATTTTCTCTCTTGGTGGTCAAAAATACACTCCTGTAGACCATGCTATGCTTATGAACTACAAAGAGTCTGAATCTGGCCAAATATTGCAAGAAGGAATTTCTGAAGCCGGTGCTATGGCAACCTGGACTGCAGCTGCCACTTCATATGCACATTCAGGAATAGGTTCGATTCCTTTCTACATATTCTACTCAATGTTTGGTTTTCAGAGGGTCGCTGATCAAGTATGGGCGGCTGCGGATGCTCGAGCGAGAGGATTTCTGATGGGGGCGACTGCAGGTCGAACAACGCTGAATGGAGAGGGATTACAACATCAAGACGGGCATAGTCTTCTCCTGGCATCAACTGTTCCTTCAGTCCGCGCGTGGGATCCTGCATATGCATACGAGCTAGCCACGATAATACAGTATGGGATCAAAGAAATGATTGCAGATGAGAAGGATATGATCCATTATATCATGCTCTATAACGATAATGAGAGCCAACCTCAGAAGCCCGAAGGCTGCGAGGAGGGGATTATACGAGGGGGATACAATATCAAGAAGTCTGCCAAGGGAAGCGGACCGTTGGTGAGATTGTTAGGTTCAGGGCCTATTCTAAAAAATGTGATTGCGGCCTCGGAAAAGCTTGGTGAATATGGTGTAAGAACGGAAATATGGTCGATTACATCCTACGGCGAACTACGGCGTGAAGGAATTGAAGCCGAACGGAGGAAAAGGCTTGATCCGTCGGATAATTCTACGCCTTATGTTGTCTCCTGCTTCGGCGACAGTGTACCCACTGTCGCTGCCTCAGACTACATTTCTGCAGTACCTGAGATGATTCAGCGATGGGTGGGAGGATCGTTCTGTGTGCTCGGGACAGACGGGTATGGCAGAAGCGACACGCGGGACGCGCTTAGGAAATTCTTCGAAGTTGATTCGGATAGCATAGTGCTCGGGGCGCTGTCCTTGCTCGAAAAAGACGGGGTTATGGAAGGCGGCACGGTAACATCAGCGATTGAAACTTTGGGGATTGATACAAAGCGATATGACATAACTGTTTGAATTCAGTCCTCTACAAATCCATCCCATCGGCACATGTAATCTATGAAAACAGAGCTCAGATCTGCTTCTGAAAGATGTTTTCTGGTGAAGGGGGGGCGCGTATTGTGATCAGTGTGTACTCTAGAAGGCCAATCGGGATGAGCGATACCGGCTCTTCCGACACCTAACATGTCTGCACCTTGGGAAAATGCCTCTGAAACGTCTTCCTCATCCCATATCCCTCCTGTGGTAAGGATGGGTATCTTACCGCCGATTCTCCTAGAAAATTCAGCAGTTATGGGTATTGCGTTTGGTCCATCATGAGTCTTTTTTGAGATGTCCCAACAAGATAGATGAAGGATGTCAATGCCTTCATCAATTAGATCTCTCGATAAATCGAGGCTGTCTTCAATTGTTATCCCGCAAGAAGGGTATGTTGGAGATATCCTCACGGCGATTATGAAGTTTGACGGTACTGTTTTCTTTATTTTTTTTACTATCTCAATTAAGAATCTAAACCTGGCCTTGGTTGATCCACCCCAGCCATCTTCTCTTCGATTGGTTTTGGTACCTAGAAATTGGGATATTAGATATCCATGTGCGCCGTGTATTTCTACACCATCGAAACCTGCGTCTGAGCATCTCCGCGCGGCATTCACGAACCACTGTATGGCTTCTTCAATCTCCTTCTCTTTCATCGAACGGGAATAACCTGTTGAAGATTGTTCGGTCTTATTCACACTGCTAGACATTGGAACTTCTCCAATCAGATCTGTCGGTGCCCTCATGCCCCCGTGAAAGATTTGTACGAGGCTCGCCGCTCCATGGCGTCTAAGTCTCCCAGATAGTTCCTTCAGGCCAGGAAGCATGCCGTCGCTGTGAACGCCCAACTCGCCAACCCATGATTTACCACTGGAATGGACGAATGCAGCGGCAGTGGTCACAATGCCGAAACCGTCCTTTGAACGTCTTTCAAGCCACCTCATCTCAGCTTGAGTGAGTGTTCCATCTTCTCGACTTTGCTTGTTTGTGAGAGCCGCTAAGACACTCCTATTTCGAATAACGGCCTTTGATCTTGGAAGGATAATAGGCTGATTAAGCGATTTTAACGTCATGTGACCACTAGTGAAGGAAAAGTCTCGTGTGTGTAAATATCATAGAGATGCCGTGTTCGTTCGCAGCGGCTATAGAATCGGAGTCTCTCATAGATCCGCCTGGTTGGATTATGGAAGACACGCCAATTTCGCTTGCTGCGTCGATGCCGTCCCGGAAGGGGAAGAACGCATCAGACACCATCATTGAACGCCTTGCTTTTTCACCTGCCCTCCTTGCAGCAATCCTGACTGCCTCTACTCGGCTTGTTTGACCGGGACCAACACCTACCGTTGCAAATCCTGATTCCGTACTGGATACGAGCAGTATTGCATTTGATTTGACCTCGGAAATGACGGTCGTTCCGAATTTTGCGAGTTTGAGTTCTGTTTCTGTGAATTGCTTATCTGTTACGCACTGTACTGAATCCCAATCTATGGATGGCGAGCCTTGAACCTGCGCCAACCAGCCTCCATCTAGTTGCCTAAACCTCAAAGTATCTTTTCGAGGCCTCATGGTTGTGAGTGTGAGCAGTCTCCTATTTTTTTTCTTAGAAAGTATTTCAAGAACCCCAGATTCGTATCCCGGCGCTATCATACATTCGAAAAAATGGTCGCCTATCGATTCGGCTGTTTCTTTTTGGACTGGCTTTGTGAATGCTATGACGCATCCAAATGCGCTTTCTGGATCGCTTACCAGAGCATTGGTCCAAGCCCCTTCCTGAGTATTGTCGACTGCTGCTCCGCATGGATTAGTGTGTTTGACGACCACGCAGCCATGATAATTTTCAAAACCGGATGCCATGAACGATTTCGCAAGCCTCAATGCACTGTCTAAATCCAAGTAATTGTTGTAGGACAGGGGTTTCCCACCGTGCTGTAATGCTTCGGATAGACCTGATTTTTCACCTGAATTGGGATAAAATGCAGCAGGTTGATGTGGATTCTCGCCATATCGTAAGCCCGTGCCACGGGTCGTGGAGATATGCAGTCTTGTGGGTATCTGTTCGCCTGTGATTCGATTATCAAGTTCCGACGAAACGGCTGCGTCGTAAGCAGCGGTTCTTTGGAAGGCCTGAAGAGCCAATCTGGCTCGTAGTGGGTGAGTTATCTTTGTAGGGTCACCCTCAGCTTCTGAAAGGGATTGGATAACCTCTGCATATTGATCTAAAGATGTTACAACCAGAACATCTTGATGGTTTTTAGCTGCTGATCTGATCATGGTTGGTCCTCCAATGTCAATCATTTCTATCAACTCTGAATCAGTTGCAGGGGGTCTGCGTGATGCGGTCTCTTCGAATGGATACAGGTTCACACAAACTAGGTCGATTTCAGCGTATCCGAGGCTTTTGAGGGTGGCCATATCATTGGGGTCAGCTCTCCTGGCGAGTAATCCAGAATGCACTGCTGGATGAAGAGTCTTGACGCGTCCATCGAAACATTCTGGATGTCCTGTTGCCTCCGAAACATCCTGAACTTCTAGACCTGATTCCCTCATCAAACGGGCAGTTCCTCCAGTGGAAAGTATAGTCCAGCCCATGCCTACTAAGTTCTGAGCGAATTCTACTATCCCATCTTTATGATAGACGCTGATGAGGGCCCTACGACTCGTCATGTTGATCCCCCGGCGAACAGGTCAATGACCATTAGGGAAGACTCAATCGCCCCGAGCGCTCACAACTTGGTCTATTCTAAGCATCCCCACGGCAGTCTCAAGAGCGGCCTCTATGCTAGAAATTATCGCTGAGGAAGGGTGCAAGACATCGTCTATTTCCCTAACCTCTCCCTGTTCTGTTACCCCATATTCTCCCTTGACCTCATCCCTAGACTTTGTTCTGATTTCAAGAACGGTATCAAGGCCCTCTGCGCCTGCATTGGATGCTAAAGCAAAGGGGATGCACTCCATGGCACGTGCGAAGGCATCCATGGCGAGTCGTTCCCTTCCCGGCTCATTCAAGCTAGCGGATCTGACCCCATGGGCAATTCTTGCATGTATCGAACCAGCGCCGACCACGACGCGGTGGTCTGTCTCACAAGCTGAGATCGATCGTATGGCGTCATGCAAACAGCGAATGGTTTCCTCTGATACGGTGTCCGAGGTTCCACTAACAGATATCGTAACAAGCTTCGCGGAGGGGCATGCGTCAATTGTGATGATGTCTTCCACTTGATCGGTTGGTGGTTTGCGTGCCCATTCAACTGAGCCGCAATGACCGAGGTTTTCTGAATCGATGTGCATTGCTCCCTCGATTATCCGGGCATTGGTGGCGAGGGCCGCTTGTTCTATTTCTGAAGGATCAAGTTCAGATATCACTAAAATCCCAGAGGTGGATAGGCTATGCAGGATGTCTTTGTCGATTTCTCCTCCGCATAAAACAAGCCTTGCTCCGCTTTGGGATATGGACTGGACAATTTTCTCTTTCCTATTCCGTTCTGCAGCAATAAAGGAGTCAAGTTGTTCGGCGTCAGTGATCCTTATCTCTGCTACACGTGTCATTTTTCGGATTTTTAGGTCTCCCCTAATAACTGCCACTTGTACTTCCTTCAGGTAGTTAGGAGCGCTCTCTGAAGGGACTCTTCGCCTCAGAACAAGTCCCTGCACAAGTCTTGAATCTCGTTGGGTTCCTTGGCCTGTTTTGTGCATACCGAAATTTTCTGCGGATATTTCTGAGACATTTGGCCGTAAGATGTGGAAGGCTTCTGATAGGATCGGTGCAAAATGTGCTGTGTCCACACTTTTTCCGGTCATGGACGTAGTCGCAATCTTTGTGATGTCTTCGTTGCCGATATCCCGGGATCTTGCTTCCACAACAGTGGAGGATATCACCAGGGATTTTCGATATCCATCCACTACTGTAAGTGGATGTAGGCCTCTTGATAAGAGTCGCGCGGCCTCTTCGAGAAGAGCCCCGCAGATGAGCATAGTTGCCGTTACACCATCGCCGCTAATTTCTTCCTGAGTCTTTCCCATCGAAACCATCATTTTCGCTGCAGGATGCTTGACCAGCAACTCTGCAACAATTCTAGCTCCATCGTTCGTAACAGCCATACTCCCATCTGTTTTATACAGCATCTTGTCGAGGCCTCTGGGACCGAATGTAGGACGGAGAATATCGGAAAATACCCTCGCAGCCGCTATCATTTTGTCTTGTACTTCTGTGCCACTCGTAACTCTTGTCTGGTCTTTGACGATTCGCACTGGGGCTGCTGGGCCTGACTCGGTCACAACACCCGCACAGATTCCTGCATGAATAACCCTGCGAGAGTCTAACGGCGGCTTCCCCGGCCTTTTCTTCGCTTGCCTTTACGGCTTCCACTCTGGTCCCCACCTTGCCATTCGCGCCCTGAACGAGTTTTCCACTGGCTCAAATCATCGCTCTCATCTAGTTTTGAGTTGAGTCTCTTTCTTTGGTTTCTAGGGAGTTCTCGGACAGATTTGACGTCTAACTTAACTCCGAGTTGTTGCTCAAGTCTTCTGATGTTTTGACCACCTGGTCCGACGACTGCCCCGATAGCAGACTCATCGACGTATATTTCTGCGGATGCATCAGTTGTAAATTTTGCAAATGCGACAGAAATTCCAGTTTGGCGTATGACTTGCCGTTTGAGTTCATCTCCAGCCATTATCATGGCTGGACTGCCTCGTCCGTCCTCTCCACCGACCGGTACAACTGCGATCTCGCTTCCAAACGCAAACATCTCATGTGTGAGTTCTCCGCTCGGGAAGCGGCGTATCTCGATGACAGGCCGAGATAGATCTGATTCCATTCCCGTGGGGGCCCTGACGACCATCTTCAATTCCAATATCTCATGCACCTTTCCCTTCTCGATGTGTATGACTGTATCGAGGACTTGAGAAATGAGGCCGAGCTCTACTTTACCCACAAGCCTTTGTATCGCTTCAAGTGCACTATTTGCATGGGTCACACCTAGAAGGCCAACGCCAGCCAGTCTGACATCTCCGAATATCTCAAAATCTCTGGATCTTCTGACTTCATCGAATATAACGAAATCAGGACGAACAAGAAATATGACTTCTGCAGTTTTTTCCAGATCGCCCTCTAGCGGTGCGTATTGGGTTATTCTATCCGGCAACTGAAGATCCCTCGGGGCCTCCATGGTCTTCACCATGGCTCCAACCTCGTCATCGAGATACGCTGCTATTGCTTGAGCGAAGGTGGTCTTACCAGAGCCGGGTTTGCCTACGACGAATACTCCCCTGTGATGATCTGAGAGCCTCCTTTTCAATTCTGGCTGAATCTCGTAATCTGAAAGAGATAGATATGCGACAGGTCGCACTACTGTAATTTCCCATGCATCTGAAAATGGTGGCCATGCGCAAGTGACTCTGAGATCTCCGATTTGGAGAATTCGACAGCCTTCCCTTTCTATCTCTACAAAGCAATCAGAGCGGTCCGGGTGTTGGTCTACAACAGTTGCTAACTCATTCGAAAGATCACTTACTTCTGTTTTGGACCATGGATTGTCATTGATAGTCTCTAGGCGCAGCTCGCTGATATGCCCTCTCTTGGCGCGTGGTGGACAATCTGCCTTGAGGAACACAGTTGAGGTAGTTTCGTCGGACAGTATCGTCTCTAACGATTCTGGCAAAGGAGGGTGGTCGCCGAATGCAGCCATGCTGGTTTGCCAGAGCAGGTCGTTTTGACCGTTGGGATGGAATCAGTTCAGTACGTTGATGCACCAGCGGAGCGATAAGGTGCTTGATACAGCAATGAGGACGGCTTGAGAAAAGGGCCATGCAAGGGTGGAGGTGAAGAATTGAGTCTGAATTGACGTGAATAAAACGATTGCAACGGCATCAATTGCGTGACCCTTGGTAAGTTGTGCTCCTTGGGATATTTTTGACCAATTTCTGATTACTGAAATTATTGCTGTGATTACAGCCAAAATTGCCATGTGCCCCAATATCCAGGCGACATCTCCACCGAAGGCACTGACAAGCGTATCATATGCTCCACCCATGAGGGGTTCAGCAACATTCACCATGCTCTGGGGACAGGGGTATTGTTCTTGAGCGTCTCTACTGCAACGGCCAGCGCGGTATATCAGGTGCTCCCGCTTCGCATGATCAATGAGAACGCGCTATCAAGCTACAGGGATTCTCTTCTGTGTCGCCTTCATCTGGGGTATGACCTTCATCTGGATGAAGCAAGCGCTGACGTCGGCCGAAGTAATTTTGCCGGGTGTCGACAGCCGCTGGGTCGCGATGCACTTCGTGGCTTTTCGGTTCCTGATTGGGACAATCAGCACACTTGTTGTGCTAAAGGCATCGAGATCTGGGTTTACCGATCCAGAAGTATGGAAAGGTGGATTCTCTCTGGGCCTTATTCTAATTCTAGGATTCCTGATTCAGATGTTTGGTTTGACAGATGTGACTCCGGCCGTCTCTGCTTTCCTCACCAGCCTATACGTCGTTTTTACGGCAGTTATGGGAGTCGCCCTTGGACGGCAGCAGATAACTTCGTTCATGATTTTAGGAGTATTGTTAGCAACCTTTGGAGCAGGATGGATCTCAGGGCCTCCGAGAGTCGAATTCGGTGTCGGTGAGTGGCTTACAGTAGTCAGTGGATTTCTATTCGCAACGCACATCATAGTCACAGACAAAGTGACCAGATTGGTTGACCCCATTCAATCCACAGGTACGATGATGGTCACGGTAATGGCGTTGGCGTTTTGCATTCTTGCACTCGACCCATTGGATTTTGGGGAAAACGGGTGGTTGAGCGATGCTTTCGAATTAATGATTACTTTGGACTATGTCCTCCCACTCGCCCTTTGCGGCTTTTTCGGTTCGTTTGTGGCTCTGGCTGCCTTGATGCGATACCAGAAGGAGATAAGCCCAGTTCGCGCTGCTCTGGTCTACGCGTTTGAACCAGTTTGGGCAGCCATTGTGAGTTTGCTGCTTGGATTGGAGGGCGATCCCTCAGGGTGGCTGTTCATTGGTGCGAGTGCTTTATTGATAGGTAATCTCATTATTGAGCTCGAGC
>MDTG01097057.1_pt1 | contig 11042 bp, 7 predicted proteins | sample 811421 | NCBI WGS metagenome assembly MDTG01 (sample SAMN05326645, study PRJNA326480) | marine metagenome | isolation source: seawater | place: Pacific Ocean: South East | collected 2011 | reverse complement strand
CAATAAATACATCTACATCCCAAGGTGATTTGACACGATTATCAATAAATTCAAAAAGGATTGGGATCACAAAGAATAAACCGAAGAAAATCATCATTCCTTTCTTTCTGATTGCAATCTTATCAGGAGTAAATGGTGCACTCGGTAATGATGCGTAGTTTTCTTTATGAAGAGGCTCGTCTTGTTCAGATGGAAGGGCTTGTTCTATTTTGACATCATTAAGTCTTTTGTGAATTTGGTCAGTACTTAATCGAACCACTGATAATTCTCGGTTATAATTATTAAGCTGCTCCTCGATTTCACTGAGTTCCCTGGACTCGAGCTGTACCTGCAGCATGACTCTAGAAAATTCAGTTTCCTGATTTTGTAACTCAACTAGGTTGTCACGCAAATCCTCGATTGCAGACTGAACTTCGTTGGTCAAATATTTTTTAACTTCTTTTACCTGCCTTGCATTTTGTAACATTTTCGGGTGCCTGTCCAAATATCCAGGTTCAATCTCCTGATAATCTCTTCTCTGCTTTTCAAGATCATATAAAGATTTACGAAGACTAGGGACATTACCAAATGACTCAATTGCGTCTATCTCAAAAAACTCTTTAATCAAGGCGATGTCGTTCTCAATATCCGCAGATTTCAATGAATCATTTTGAGCATCGATATTCACTCTAATATTTATGATCTGTTTCAATAATGTCTTGATTTTGATCTGTTCTAAATTGGATTTTGTGATTTCATTTTGGTACTGACTTTTTCTGTCGAATGTAACTCTTTTTTCATCTTCCAAAAATGGGATTTGGTGTTTTCTTTTAAATTCAGACATTTCCTTGGCAATTCTGTTCTCTTCTGAGACTCGATTTTCCAAGAGAACTTCAAGCAGATTTCTTACGGATTCTACTTTCTGACTTTTCCGACTATTGTGTAATTTCTCGTATTCTGACTGCACGATGTCAGCGATAATTTGAGCACCTTTGGCACTTCTGGAAGTTGAGGTTATGGTAAACCTAGGTCTTCCTTCATTCGGGCCTGAAACAGAAACACTGAATGTTACGGTACTTCCGATTCCAAGTGGGATTCCATCTCTTAAATATGGAGCAAGGAGAACGGATTTATGCTCAGGGTTTTCAGAGAGTTTTTGGGTAATGTTCACCCTTAGTTCTTGGCTGTTAAGACCATCAATGTGCTTTGAAATTAAGCTTTGTACTTGTTGATCTCTGTCGACTTTTTGTAAATTTAATATTGCAGGCGGTGGAATTAATCTAAATGAAGACGAAGAGGAGTAAAATTCTGCAACATTTGACTCTTTGTAAGTGTATCCCAGCGAAAAAGGTAAAGCGAGAGTGAGGGCAAGTAACCATCGGTCCCTAATAATGAGGACAAAATCAGCAATTCCTCGTATCTTTGTTTTCGGTTTTGCGTTGGGTAGTCGATTAAATTCTTGAAGCTCGTCATCCATTATATCAACCTTTCAGGCACTTGAATTCTATCACCAGGGTAAATCAAAAATCTTCTAGAAGAACCAAAAGTTATAGTACCATTACTTAGGCCTTCCACATCCACTTCATATGTCTTAGTTTCTAAAGCCTTGCCGCTACCATCAAAAAAGGTTCTGGTAACGAAAACCTTATTTTTTCTAGCAATGTCAGAAAAACCGCCTGCTCGTGCTATAACTTCAACGATGTTCATCGCTTCGACCTCAGGAGGAAAAATATAGGGCCCTTTTTTGTTAACTGACCCGGTCAAAAAAACGACTCGTTCTGAATATTTAATAATACTAATCATTACAATTGGATTTCGAAATATCAGTTCAGTCTGATACTTTTTTTTAACTTCAGCTGCAGCATCCTTAGTGTTTAGGCCTGAAATCAAGATTTCTCCAATATATGGAAAACTGACTTTTCCGTCATTTCCAATGGTGCCATCAATTTTACAATCCGGTTCCCCTCTAATACTCATTCTTATTTGATCACTGATTCTTAACTTATACCCAGTCGGGTCGCGTAGTACTGAAGGATCGGAATTGAAACTTATTTGACCAAACGAATTTGATTGAGCAACAGGGAACCAGAACAAAAAGAAAATAATAATTCGGAAGGAAGACATAAATTATTAAAATCTTCCATTTAGTTCTACCATTAAAACATGCCTCGCGTAGGATTCGGAGTTTCTGTCAATAATAGAAAAGTCATAACCACCGCTCGCCGCAAAAAGTTTATTAATAGATTTGTTAATTGAAAATCCAAGGCCGTAGTTATTCATGGAATTAGATTCTCCATCCCTCATTCTTATGAGTGGATTAGTCGGGTCAAAGGGGTATGTGTATTCGACATTGCTCGCACTTAGGTAAACAGAACCATTTAAACTTTCAACAAATCTGTGGGATAGTCCTAAACGTAAGGAAGTTGAAAAAGAGGAGAATCCCTGAGCGGAAGGAGAAAAAGATCTAGTTAAATTAAAACTTGAGGATGTTTTTGCATTAAGTTTATGCGACAATCCTAGTGATAAAGTAAGATCATTTTGGTCTGCATTTCCGTCCTGCTCATAGTTCACTTTGGTGAATCCTGCTTCTACAATACCTGATAGTTTTGAAGAATACTGACCGTCTGCTCCAAGTGTAATGCTATTTGATTTGCGGTCAATCAAGTTGGGTTGTGAACTATTTCCGCTTGAAGATTTTGAATAAGTATACCTGGAAAAGAAATCTAACTTTTCCGAATAAATGTAAAAAGCCCTCAAAGATAGAGGTAATGTCGAAAAGTCTTGATAAACTCTCGGAGCTGTTGATCCGGATTGGTATTGCTGAATGCTGTATGTGGTACCGCCCCCAATACCAAACTTTGCACTGTGATTATACCTTACATTTAGTCCCATATTAAAATAAGTATAGGAAACTAAGTCCTGTTCAAGCACACTAGCACCAACTTTTTGTCCAATGTCAAAAGTTGACTCAAATCGGATTTTTGCATTGTTGGAAATTCTTTTCTTTTTTGAGAGTGTTTCATCAAAATCAATGGAGAATGTAGTTACAGGAACGATGTAACTTTTTTCATTATTTTTCAAATACTGAGCGATTTCTAATCCACCAGATCCAGAAAAAGTGAACAAACTTCGTTTTTTAGTGAAGTGTACAGCAGGAGAAAACCTTAATATGAAGTCATCTTCGCTATTAAGTTCATCGGCATTGATCCCGACGGAACCTCCACCTGTTTTAAGTTGATTGTAATATGCGGTGGGGATGCCAAAAACTCTAGAGTCGTAGGTTGCTGACAAAGAAGATGTGAGGTCCAATTTACCGAACAAATCAGAATCATAAAATCCGAATCCACGGGAGGATAAAATTGTTAAAAGCAAACAATTGACTAACAGAAGTCTGTTGAACATAAATATCAAGAGAAAGAGTATATAAAAATTATCATCAACGAAGTTGTCAATAAAATCGTTATACGCGTTTGAAAATATCCAATCAAATAACATTAGCAGTTCTTATTCTAGTAGTTTTGAGTAAGGGTGGATTGGGTGGTACATGGATACTTTTATTAATTGATTTTTCGGCACTAATACTATGTGCGAATTATTTTATAAGTAACCGCAAAAAACTTCACTCTAATAAAATACTATTATTTGTCCCTTTATTCACCATTATTATGGTAGGCACTGTTTCATTATCTAATCCATCTTTTAAATGTCTTGAAAAAAGAGATTTAGTTGACCTGAAGTTTAACGATTATCTTTCCAATGAAGAAGATATTAGGAGATCAGTCATGATTTCAAAAGACCTCGGATCGATTGCAGAAATAAATTTCCATGATCCCCTTCTAGCTCTGGCGATTTTTTTAGATTTAAAAAATAGATTTTCAGATGCATTTGGTGAAAATAATTTAGGATATAAATTATTGACTAATATTGAGCATAAATTGGCACTAGATTCCTCTAGTTTTATACCCCCTATTATAATTTTAAATAACAGTTTGTTTCTCCAAAAATTACACTTAATTTGTCAGTTATTATTAGGATTATTAATTTTCCTAAATTTTGGTCGCCGATATGAGATAAGATGCGCATTAACTACTATTTTTATTTTTGGTTCAGTACTCGCGATTATCGGAATTTATCAAAAAAGTAACTATTTTCCCAGCATTCTTGGAAAAGAAATTCTTGGGATATGGGATGCCCCAGAACCAAGGTATTTTTATTCAAGTTTTACTTATAAAAATCATTGGAGTGCTTTCGCACTTCTCACCTTGGTGACAGGTGTAGCGTTAATCGTTCATTCTTTAAAAAGAAAAAATGATTTTACAGGTTTCAGTCCTAAAATTTGTTTTTTTACACTTTTGTTAATTCCATTAGTTGTAAGTATTCCTCATTCTGGTTCCAGATCCGGTACACTTCTTTTATTCTTTTTTCTCATTTTTGCGGCTCCAATTTTCCTAAATGTTTTGACCGTAAAATTAAATAAGTCAGTCTTGGTTACTGTTGTTGTAGGTACTTTCCTTGTTTTTATGACTTCTTTTGCACTCAATAAAAATACTACAAAGGAAATGATTTCTACCTCAGTTCTTCAATTCAATGATTCAAAACCTCCTTTAAGGTTTTTACTTTGGAAGGATTTAGTTGGACAAATTTCCCATAAAACTTTTTGGGGATTCGGATATAATTCTTTTCAAGCAATCAATCCAAAATTTCAATCATTAGAAGTACGAGAGTTGAGAGCCATAGGACTTAGCAGTGCTCACCGACCATACCGTCCTTTGGTCAAACATGGTCATAGTGATGCTCTACAATTTCTAAGTGAGTTTGGTTGGTTTTGTTTTGTAATCCTAATACTTCCTTTGGTGTTAGTTGTTTTATCTGGTTACTTTTTTTCAAAATCATCAACCGTTCGTATTTTGTCTCTAGGTAATTTATGTTTCTTAGTCTACTGTATGTTTGACTTCCCGACCAAATCCCCGGGATGTCTAGTGGTATTTTTGGCGTGCCTTGCACTCAGTTCTAAATACGACAATTTGTTGGAAACATAGGTAACTTTTAATAAATAAAGTTGCAAATAATGGGTCTAAGGCTTCAGATACAGTTGTGTATCGTTGCCCTCTCAACATTTTTTGCAAAAGCCTGATTTGTATACTGTCATCATTTTGTTTGATTGGTACTGGTTTTACAAAATCAATCAATAATTCTGTTATTGAAAGTGCAATTCTTGTAAACATTGATAGTATTGCCAAAGCCAAACGAAGGGTTCTCGACCAAGATTCACAAGTGAAGGTTGAAAATGAAATTTTTAGCAGCTTAGATCCGGTAGAAATTAACCCTTCATTGACCGAATCCCTAACTGCAGTCTTTCAAAACCTGCCAGGCAAAGGAACAGACGGATTTTCTCACGCACTTAGTTATTTGTCTGCGGGAAAAGAAAGTTTCGGGCTTTCTGACGAGGGTATTGTTTCCGGAATCAAATCCATTCTAAAGTCGCATTTTGACAGTGCCATCACAAAAGGAATTAGTATTGAGGAGCAAATTCCGGAGGTCGTATCAATCGTTTTGGAAAGTATCATCCCCCAAAAAGTTTCCGTATGGGGCGGAAGCGTAACGGGATGGGCCCGCATTATTAGTAAAAGCTTCATAGAAGTCATTTTTGATTCCATTGCCGAGGGAGAGAGAGACGCAGTTCTGCGTTCTGGAACTCAGTCCCTGATTTCTTCCACCCTGAATTTATTAAACAATAGCAACCTGGAAATGAGGGGATTTTATCCTGGAATTGTGCCAGTTGACGACACTTCGACAATTGCGAACGACAAAATGAAGTTTGATGGCGCCTTGGGAAGGTTTATGAAATTCGATCCTCGAAAAACAAAAATTATCGAGTTTGTTTCTAAGGGTATTGCAGATGGGTCCTTTGGTAACGCTAACATAACCTTAGACGCAAACAATATTGAAAATTTATCAAGCATTGTCGGCGAATCCTCTATCAAAGGTGCCCTTACTTATCTCAACGCACTGGACGGAGATCATTCTCTTTTCAGCTACGAAGTTTCTAAGGTCATTTCTTATGGTATGACTCTCGGAGCTGTTTCAGCATCTACCTCGCAATTAGAGTATTTAAATCTTGAACTTCCTCGTATTGTTTCTGAAAAAATTTCCTTCAGTTTGTCTAATTCTGCAATCAAAGAATCTTTGCTTTTAAAAAACGATATAAAGCTTAATCGTTTAGCTGAATCTGTTGCTTTTGGTACATCAATGGGAGCTCAAATGGCTTCCGTTTTAGAAAAATCCCTCGATTTTACTCCGAGTTGGGAAATTTATGACAGGAAGCAACTAGCGAAGTCAACTTCTTCAGGTAGTGCAAATGGTGCTCTTAATGCGGCAGCGGACTTTATTCAGAATGACCCTGAAATTCCTGATGATGGAAGCTCAACCACGAGGTTGGAAATTCTTGATATTGCCAGAGGAACATCAATGGGTTCTTTGATTGGAAATGTCGGCCTTTCCATTTACTTCCCTACCCCGCAGGACAGATTGGCCATTATAAACTATTCTGCACAAGGTGCTGCTTTTGGAAGTGTTTCAGCAAAAAATCTTTCCAAGGTTGAAAAGCCTCAAAATGTAACTGAGCAGTTTGAAGTAGAGGTCGCACGTGCTACAGCAAACGGAGCGACCTTTGGAGCAACTTTTGAAACCGTTGCCCTCCTCGATTTAAAACCCGATGAAAGCATAGCTGATAAGTCAACAATCAGTGCGGTGGAAGCTTCCACATACGGCTCTTCGTACGGAGCCATATTAGGCGGACTTGAGAGTGGCGAGTCAGACGCTCTTATTCTTAAACAAGCCACGAAACAAGGGGCAATAGAAGGGTCGATTGCGGGTGCGTCCCTAGGAACAGGCAATGATCAGGAGAATCTAAATGAAGCCAACATGAGGTCAAGAAGTGCGATAGTTAAGGCGGTCGCAGATACTAGCACAAAGGCAGCTTCTTCTGCTAATAGCAATTTGGCTACCAAGGCCATTCGTACAAGCACAGCCGACATGCTCTTATTGATGAGAAAGTTCAATATCAATCCGCGGCTCACTAATCCAACAAGAATATTTAAGCCTAGTACTTCGAAGGATGAGGAAAAGGATTTACCTTTTACTGATGATTTTCCAGTAGCCTCCCCAATTTAATGCAAATTCGTCATTGGCTTCGGTCTTTTATAATGGACTAAGCTTCTTTTGAATGTCATTGGTTTTAATTTGAATTAATTTGAATGGAAAATTTTGATATTGGATTAATTGGGCTTGCGGTCATGGGGCAAAATCTCGCTTTAAACATTGCTGATCACGGATTTAAGATCTCAGTTTTTAACCGAACTAAATCCAGAACAGAAGAATTTATTTCTAAAAATGCTGAGCATTCCTTTTTGAAAGGCTACGATACTTTGGAGAGCTTTGTTCTCTCTCTTTCAAGCCCTAGAAAAATAGTTATCATGGTGCAGGCGGGAAAAGCTACGGATGCTGTAATCGAAAGTCTTTTGCCTTTTCTTGACAATGGGGATGTCATTATTGACGGAGGTAATGCAAAATGGATTGATACTATCAACAGAGAATTGAAACTAAGTAAATTAGGGATTCACTTTGTAGGCTCAGGAGTTAGTGGTGGAGAAGAAGGTGCCCGTTACGGGCCATCATTGATGCCAGGCTGTTCTTTAGAAGCGTGGAAAATAATTGAAAATATATGGACGGCAATTTCTGCGAAGGTTGATTCAGATACTGGGAAGCCACTCTACGGATCAGAACCTGGCAAACCGATTTCAGGTGGATTTCCGTGCACAGCTTACATTGGACCAAATGGCTCGGGCCATTATGTAAAGATGGTCCATAACGGGATTGAGTATGGTGATATGCAAATGATTTGCGAAGCCTATCATATTCTTGCTGAAGCCGGAAAAATCAGTTCTTTTGAAATTGGTAAGATATTCAAAGATTGGAATGAAGATATATTAGATTCATTTTTAGTAGAGATAACAGGTGATATTTTGTGTCAAACTGACCCAAGTACGGGAAAACCTTTTGTTGAGGTTGTCTTAGATGCAGCCGGCCAAAAAGGGACTGGAAAATGGACTTCAGTGAATGCCCTCGATATGGGAGTTCCTGCTCCTACCGTTGCGGAAGCAGTTTTTGCTCGTTGTCTAAGTGCAGTAAAAGAGGAAAGAATCGAAGCATCCAAGTCCTTACCTTCTTCTCCCACGCATAGTTTCGAAGGCTCAAAATCCGACTTAATCAGTTTAGTTAGAGACGCGTTGTATTGTTCTAAGATTTGCTCCTATGCCCAAGGCTTTCAATTAATGCGTGAAGCTCAAAAGGAATACAATTGGGAATTGAACTTCGGGGAGATTGCTCAGATATGGCGGGGAGGCTGTATAATTAGAGCAGCTTTTCTTCAAAAGATAACTGAAGCTTTTGATAGAGATAGAAAATTACCAAATCTGCTGATGGATAGATACTTCAGAGATTGTATAGAGAAATACCAAATGAATTGGAGAAAGGTAATTTCTTTTGGAACACTTGCTGGAATTCCGATGCCGACTTTTTCATCTGCTCTTTCCTATTATGATGGATATAGGTCATCGATCCTCCCCCAAAACCTTCTGCAAGCTCAGCGAGATTATTTTGGGGCACACACATATCAGCGCACCGACCAACCTCGAGAAAATTATTATCATTTAGATTGGCTTGCTTCGAATCGAGCAGAAAGACAAGTTAAATAGGTGCTTCCTAATGCTTTAACGATTCAGTGAGGTATATAGCTTTGACTTGCTGATAGTCGGATTCTTTATCCTTTGATTTGATTTGATAATCAAATTGATTGACTGCTAAAATCTCCTCTTTAGCAGTTTCCAGGCGTCTTAAAATATCTTTTATTTTATCCGTTCCACGATTATTTAACCGAAGTTTAAGATCCTTAATAGAATTCGGATACAGGAATATTGAAATCAACTTTACGCTGTATGAACTGTTTCTTCTAAATTCCCCTTGCAAGGATTTGGCACCATTAACATCAATGTTGAACAAGACATCGATGGAATTCTTTAGCTCACAATAAGCTCTATCTTTTAGAGTACCGTAATAGTTTCCGTGAATTTTCTCGTATTCTAAAAACCCACCTGAGGAGATCAGGGACTTGAACTCGCTCTCTTTTAGGAAAAAGTAATCGACACCATCAATCTCTCCGATTCTTGGCTTTCTGGTAGTTGCAGATACTACCCTAGTGATGTTGTTTGAGAACTCAGTTAACAATCGATCACAAACCGTTGTTTTACCTATTCCCGCCGGTCCTGATATTAAAAACACCGTTCCTGCCACGATAAACTTAATATTTCAAAGTGGAAGCCAGCATAATGATGCCACTTGAACACACGCAATAACCAAAGTTTTTAGATCGGTTGCTATTTTTAAATAGCCAATCGTTAAAGTCCCTCATTCTGTAAGGCCAAGCACCGAAGTATAAAGCCATTATTATAAGTATGTAAGTAATTGAAACTAAGTAAAGTCTGGCAACTTGTTCTTGTAAATAAGCAGCATCTAATGCTTCCCGCGCAAAAAGTAAAACAATAATAGATAAGCCCCTGACTGCTAAAAAGTCCTTGGTGAAAATAAACGAAGACACAAAGACAAAAATAACAATAGCGATGATAAGCATTTTATAATCTCCGAAATCTGCTTCGCTAAGGTTTAAGATGTGTCGGACTATAAACCAAACTGTACCAACTGTCATTAATGAATAAGCCATACCCCTCGACCTAGGAAATTCAATAATAGCTTCGTTGAGTGAAGTACGATTAACAAAAAACAAGGATCCTATAATTACCATGAAAATTCCGAGTAGAATAGTAATTTGAAATAACTCCATCTAAGAACACTCTCCGATTAAAGTAGAATTCGATACTTCTTTTATTTTAACACTTACGAGTTGACCAATGAGATCTTTGGATTCCGGGAAAATGACTTTTCTGTAACAGGTTGTCCTACCCATTAGGTTGTTGAAATCTTTTCTCGAAAATCCTTCTACTAAAACTTCCATCTTTGTTCCAAGAAGTTTACGGTTAGATTCTAAGGATTGGTGATTCAGCAATCCTAAAAGTTCTTGGTTTCTAGATTCCTTCACTATTTGAGGGATTTTATCAGGGAAATTAGAGGCGGGAGTTCCGCTTCGTTCACTATATTTAAATATATATGCCATTTCAAAATTAGCTTGCTTAAAAGCATCCTTAGTCAATTCAAAATCTTTTTCCTCTTCTCCGGGATATCCAACAATAATGTCTGTACTTAGTCTAATATTTGGACAGGATGAACGGAGGTTGGAGACTATTTTTAAAAATCTTTCCCTTGTATAAGGTCGATTCATGGAATTTAGGATTTTATTGGATCCACTTTGCATTGGCAAATGTGCGTAATTTCCAAGTTTTTGAATAGTTTCAAAAGCATTAATTAAATCGTGTCCAAATGAAGAGGGATGAGGAGAAGTAAATCGTATTCTTTCAATACCTTCGACCAAATTTATTCTTTCGAGAAGTTGAACGAACGGGGATCGACTTTTAATTCGAGGAAACACTCCCCTACCATAAGCATTAACGATTTGCCCTAATAAAGTAATCTCTTTGGTTCCATGATCCCTCAAGCTTTTAATTTCATCTATAATTTCGTCGATTGTTCGATACCTCTCTTTTCCGCGAGTTTTAGGGACTATGCAAAAAGAACACATCATATTACATCCCTGCATAATTGAAACAAAGGAAGATACTTTTGGGGTTCCTAAAAAATGATCCTTGATTTCATTCTGTGACCCTTCTTCATTGCCTAGAGAGATTCTTTGTTTTTTTGCACCAGAAATATTGGATTTAATTTCATCCAATATTTCTGGTACGCGATGAAATTTTTGAGTGCCAACAATTAAATCAAGTTCGGGAAGTGATTTAAGAAGTTCTTCCCCACGATTTTGGGCCATACAACCAATCACTCCGAGAACTAATGGTTGATGCTTCTTTCTTTTGGCTATCAAATGACCGGCTTTTCCT
>MDTG01020198.1_pt1 | contig 11042 bp, 13 predicted proteins | sample 811421 | NCBI WGS metagenome assembly MDTG01 (sample SAMN05326645, study PRJNA326480) | marine metagenome | isolation source: seawater | place: Pacific Ocean: South East | collected 2011 | reverse complement strand
TACGAAGTAGCCCTTGTCGACGGTAATCAAATCTTCAGTCAGCCTGATCACGTGACGGTACTCCAGTTTCCAATTAACCCAATACAGTGCGCCACCCAGTGCAGTCAGTTCGAGGCCGGCGAGTGGCAGTATGGGCCAGGCGCCCAATAAGGCGAAGCCAATTCCCGCGCCGAGCGATGGCACAGCCAGCGCGCCCAGTAGCCAGAGGTTATGGCGCCAGCTTGAGGAGTGGTTAGGTTTGGCAATGATGACCTTTTCCCCATGCACTTGATCCATCGATACCATGGTGTGATCCGAGAGTCGAATCGGCCATGGTAATCCATCTCCCTATAGAGTCGGAACGGCTAATGGGCTACCTCACGCATCCATGGCAAGTGCCGATGGTGCAGGGGAATAGCCGCTAAGGTAATGTCCGGATCTCGGATGCCTAAAGCGAAGGCTCGTCGCGTGAAGGAGCAGTCGCGGTGCAGCCTGCAGCGCCGCGTCAGGTGCATAGAAATCGCAGCCCAAAATAGGGTGACCGATTTCGCTCATGTGGACGCGTAATTGATGGGATCGGCCTGTTACGGGTGTCAATTCAAGCAGAGAACTTTGGTCAGTGCGGCTCAGAACCCGCCATCGGGTAAGGGCGGATTTTCCCGTCAGCTGACATACTTTTTGTCTCGGCCGGTTCGGCCAATCAGCAGTGAGTGGCAGGTCGATGACGCCCCGATCGTCTTTGACGCGGCCGGCAACGCGGGCGACATACGTTTTTTCGATCGAACGTTCCTGAAACTGACGTGCAAGGCTTGAGAGGGCGCTACGGTGCCTCGGCACAACCATAATGCCTGAGGTGTCGAGATCCAGACGATGTACCGCATTGACCCCCGGGTAATGTTTGGACAGCCGTCGCAGGAGACAATCGTGGTTGAGTGGATGCCTGCCGGGCACGCTGAGCAACAGCGTCGGCTTGTCGACGATCAGCAAATCCTGATCGCGGTACAGTAATCGGATGTTTTCCCTAGAGTGAGGGACTAAATAGGGGGGCGCGTCCTCCTCCCCAGGGTCTGCGATGCTGGAGTCGGTCAAGGTGACTTCAATATGGCGAGGTAACGGCGGATAGTCTCTGGTATGCCCCACCGTAGCGCGTCAATGGTAAACGCGTGGCCGATGGAGACCTCCAGCAGGTCTGGGATATCAAAATCGACCAGATTTGACAGGTTCAGATCGTGGCCAGCATTGATACCCAGACCTTGTTCAGTTGCGGCGCGGGCGGCTTCCTGAAATTCGGAGAGTGTTGAAACATGATCACCAGTCTCGTGCGCTCGAGCGTAGCGTTCCGTGTAAAGTTCAATTCGGTCCGCGCCCAGAGCGGGGATCATTTCGATTTGTCTGGGGTCCGGGTCCATGAACAGACTCACTCGGCAGCCCCACGTTTTCAGCTGCTCGATGACGGGTATCAGTTTATCGCCCTCCCGAGTGATATCAAATCCGTGGTCTGAGGTAAGTTGGTCGTCAGTGTCGGGTACCAGCGTCACCTGCGCCGGGCGGACAGCTTCAACCAGGGACATGAAGCCAGGGTAGTCTGTCACTCCCTGGCGCCCCGATCGCTGCGCTTTAGCAAACGGGTTCCCCTCAATATTCAGTTCCGCCGACGCTCCCGAGCTCGATTGGGAGAGTGCCGCTTTGCCCAGAGCAATGCAGTCGTCGCCACGAATATGTCGTTGGTCTGGGCGAGGGTGAACGGTAATGCCGTGGGCCCCCGCTTGAAGCACCGCGTTGGCGAATTCGCGGGGATCAGGGTGTCGAGTGTCTCTGGAGTTCCTGATCAGCGCGATTTTGTTGAGGTTAATACTGAGCTTAATCACGGTGCTACTCACCGTGCCATGCGTTGCACAGACAGGATGATGATGGGCTTGACAGGTGTATTCTGAAGGATGGTCGGGCCTCTCGTCGTCATGGCTGGCGCCTGACCCGTATCGGAGAGCGCAATGATGTCCACCACTTGCATGCCATCGAGTACTTCTCCAAATACGGCGTATCCGTCTTTCCCGGGTGACCAGTCGAGCCGGAGGGTAGTGCGTTGGTTGATAAAGAACTGCGCGGTGGCCGAGTCGGGGTCGTTGGTTCTCGCCATCGCCAGAGTGCCTCGGATATTGTGCAGCCTATTTTTAGATTCGTTGACGATGGGGTCCTTGGTGGGCTTCTCCTCCAGAGCCTCGGTAAAACCACCTCCCTGAATCATAAAATTGGGAATGACGCGATGAAATACCGTGCCGTCATAGTGCCCGTTATCCACGTAGCGCAGAAAATTCTTAACTGTAATGGGAGACTTATCAGCGAAAAGTTCGATGGTGATATCCCCTTCGGTGGTTTTCATCAGCACAATGGGGTTGCCTTTGTCCTCGCTCAATGCCCCCGGAGCTCCCAGCAGCGTCGATATAGCGAAAAGCCCGGTCCATACAATGCGAAAAAAATTCAGTCTTGTCGTCATGTTGATCTCCCTGATTACGACCATCCATCTTGCCGTTTCTTACCTGGCCACAATCTCGGTGTGACCACTGCCAAAATGACTCCTAGCAAGACGGCGAGCGCGCCATCTAGAATCTGATTGTTAGCAATGCGTTCGCGTAGGCGCACGTTCTCCAGACGCAGGAGGTCGGCGTCAGACCGCTCAGACTCAATTTCCGCCACCAATTGTTGATTAAGCGCGTCAAGGTCCAGCGCTGCCGCTGAAACCCGTTTGACCTCGGTCAACTCGTTCGTCGTAGCTTCCAGTTCGGATCTCAGCGTCGATATCGTGTCGTCGGCTTCATCAGCCGCAGATGAGCGCTGATTCAGCTGGCTGACGACCTGGTCGCGCTCACTGCGCAATTGTTCCACCTCGAGCTTCAGCTCGTTCATCATCAAGCTGGCAGGCGGTTCCGCCTGGAGGAATTGCGATGGCATCCAGCCTCTAATCCCTGCCCGTGTTTGAATTTCAGCCCATTCTCCGTCTTCGCTCTCGCCAAACACCAGTAGCACCGTACCGGATGGAAGGCCGCTGTTCACAATTCGAAAATCTGGGCCCGCGCCGCTGCGGATCGGCACCAACACTCTGTCAGTCACGTACCAGGTGCCTTGCCCATAGGCCATCGGCGTCGCGACAGCCGCGCAATAGCTCAAGGCAGCGAGGAGGGCGAGCCGGCCGTAGTAAGGTAGAAGTTTCATTGAGAGCCCTCAGGTTGCTCGCCGTCGTCTTTCAAATGTGGCGCGACAATGGCAACAGTCAGTAGCATTAGCGTCAAGGTGAAGCCAATGCTCGAATATAGCTTGTATGACACCCACACGGCTTCTTCGAAGCGATATGCGACAAACAGGTTCAAGGCGCCTACCAGCGTAAAATTGCCGATCCAGAGCACATTGAGTCGCGTCCAAGTCAGTCGGGGCAGCGTGAGTTGACTCCCGAGCACTCGCTCGAGAGCAGTGCTCTTACCGATAAATTGGGATCCGAGGAATACCGCAGCGAGCACCCAGTTAAATACGGTGGGTTTCCACTGTATGAATCGTTGATCTCTCAGAATCAAGGTAGCCGCGCCAAAGAGCAGCACCGCCAAGGTCATCCACATTAACCGTTTGTCGTTTCGTTTTTCCCGGAGTGATGAGACGAGCCAGGTCAACGCTGTGCTGATCATGAGTACCGCCGTGGCACTAAAAATGCCGTCGAAGGTATAAGACCAACTGCCGACGCTCAGCGTGTCACCATCCATCTGATAGGCGCCAAAAAACAGCACCAGCGGTAGCAATTCCAAAAGCTGCTTCATTATTGACCTAATTCTGTGCCGTGTTCTGTATCGTAGCGCTCGCCATCTTACTGTGTATGGTAGACAATCCGCGCAACCTTCCCAGCCCAAGCGATGCGTCCTCCGTGTCGGCCCGCAGTGTAGAGATTGCCTTGATTGACTTCCACACACATTCTTCCGCCTCTGATGGCGTTTTGAGTCCTCTTGCTTTACTGAATCGCGCCGCGCAAGAGGGAGTCAGACGTCTCGCTATTACAGATCACGATACGATTAATGGATACCTGTCTTTGCGAGGAACTGCCCTCAGCGATTCACCATCCGGCGGTGTCCTCACGGAATGCCAGTTGGTCAGCGGGGCAGAATTCTCATGCCAGTGGGGGCGACTCGGTATTCACATTGTTGCTCTGGGTTTTGATCCCGATGCGCACAACTTACGCAAACACCTCGCGAGACTGGACACTGCTCGGTCTGAGCGCGCGGTTCAGATTGCGCAGAGATTGGAGCGCGCGGGCATAACAGGTGCCTTGGCGGGCGCACGTGGAGTGGCCGACGGCGCTCAGATTGGGCGCCCCCACTTCGCTCGTTGGATGGTAGAGGCAGGGTATATCGGCAGCGAGGAGCTCGCATTCAAGCGGTTTCTGGGGCGCGGCAAAGCGGGTGACATTGCAGTGTTGTGGCCTTCATTGGAAGAGACTGTGACCGCAATTTGCGATTCTGGTGGCGCTGCGGTGCTGGCGCATCCGCTGGAATACAAGATGACGGCAACTCGACTCAGGGCACTGACGGACGCTTTCTGCGAGGCGGGTGGCAAGGCCATTGAGGTGATCAACGGGCGACCGCGCCCCAATGAACAAGCGCTGTTGTGGCGCATTGCAGATCAGCGACATTTGCAAGTCTCCGTCGGCTCAGACTTCCATCGAGACTCTGCCTACGGTGCCCGTCTGGGAGTTAACGTGACGGGGATCCCTAATGGTCGTGGGGTATGGGAGAGCTTGTGAGCCAGTTCTTTGCTATTCACCCCGAGACGCCTCAGTCGCGCCTTATTCAACAGGCGGTGGGCATTATTCAGCGCGGCGGTGTGGTGGTCTATCCAACAGATTCTGCCTATGCGCTGGGTTGCCAGTTGGGCGATAAAAAAGCCATGGAGCGAATCAGGCGGATTCGATCGCTGAGGGAGGGTCACAATTTTACATTGGTATGCCGTGATTTGTCTGAGCTGGGTACCTATGCTCGAGTCGACAACACGGCATACCGGCTATTGCGGCATGCCACGCCTGGCCCCTACACGTTTGTTCTTGAGGCAACTCGCGACGTGCCGAAAAGGCTGGTGCAACCGAAGCGCAAGACTATCGGCCTGCGGGTCCCTGATCATCCCATACCACAGGCCCTGTTGGCGGCGTTAGACGAACCGCTAATTAGCGCGACACTTGCATTGCCTGAGGATGAGTACCCGCTGACTGACCCCTACGACATTCGAGATCGCCTCGAGCATGAAGTCGATCTGGTGATCGATGGCGGTTTTTGTGGGCTTGAGGCCACTAGTGTGGTCGATCTGACTGAAGCAGCCCCCAGAATTTTGAGGGTTGGTGTGGGCGATGTCAGCGACTTTGAAGTTGCGTGAAGGTATAATCCGACCGTGATTGAGCCCGATGAAACAACCCCGCAGCAAGCCCCCGTAACCGATGTAGAAACGGCATCCCCGCCGCCTCTAAGGCCCGAGCAGTCAGAGATGCCCTTTGCAATGGTCCGGGGCGAGGCGGTGACTGAATTGCCCAAGGATCTGTATATCCCGCCTCAGGCACTGGAAGTTTTCCTGGACGCCTTTGAGGGGCCGTTGGATCTGCTTTTGTACCTCATTCGCCGACAGAATCTGGATATTCTTGATATCGACGTGGCAAATATCACCGAGCAGTACATGCGTTACGTAGAGCTCATGGATGCTATGCACTTTGAGCTAGCAGCGGAGTACCTGCTGATGGCGGCAATGTTGGCCGAGATTAAGTCCCGCATGTTACTGCCCCGCTCTGGTGACACCGAGGAGGAGGAAGCGGACCCCCGCGCCAATCTTGTGCGCCGGCTTCAGGAGTACGAGCGCTTTAAGAAAGCTGCGGAGGATCTAGAGGCGATCCCGAGACTGGAGCGCGAACTCTGGCAGGCCTCCGCCGCCCCGCCAGATCTACACCTCGAACGGCCGCTGCCTGACGTGGATATGCGAGAGGTGCTGCTGGCGCTGGGGGAGGTGCTCAAGCGCGCGGAGATGTACGCCAGCCACCAGGTTCAGCTGGAATCGCTGTCGACGCGGGAGCGTATGTCTCAAGTCCTCGAAACCTTAAGAAGCGGGAGCTTTGTGCCATTTGTCATGCTGTTCACACCAGAGGAGGGCCGTCTTGGTGTCGTAGTGACCTTTTTGGCGCTGATGGAACTCATGAAGGAATCGCTGATTGAGATCGTTCAAACTGAGGGTTTCGGTCCTATCCACGTCAAAGCTAAATCGGAGTAATCATGGAAGCGGGATTGGTACAGATTCTGGAAGGGGCCTTGCTGGCAGCGGGGGAGCCTTTATCTGTGCAACGGATGGTTCTGCTATTTGAAGAGAACGAGCGCCCTTCCAAGGATGATATTCGCGCTGCGATAAAGACAGTTGAAGAGCGTTGCGAGGATCGCGGCTATGAGTTGGTTCAGGTCGCTTCGGGATATCGATTTCAGGTCAGACAGAACCTGTCAACATGGGTGGGTCGGTTGTGGCAGGAGCGGCCAGCGCGGTACTCACGAGCCTTGATGGAAACCCTGTCACTGATTGCCTACCGGCAACCTATTACGCGAGGTGAAATCGAGGAGATTAGGGGCGTGGCGGTGAGCACCAATATCATCAAAACTCTTCTCGAGAGGGAGTGGGTGCGGGTGGTGGGGCATCGAGACGTGCCAGGTCGCCCGGCAATGTATGCGACGACACGGCAGTTCCTTGATTACTTTAATCTGAAATCATTGGACCAGCTTCCGCCCCTGGCGGAGATCAAGGAGCTTGACAACCTGTCTGGTGAGCTGGCTCTGGAGTCACCCCCAGCGGGGGATAATTCTGCCGATGAGGAAAGCTCAACCCCTTCCCGGAGCGTTGAGAGCGCCGAAACTGAAGCCACCAGCATGACTCGACTGGACGCGCAACAGCAGGGTGGTGACAACGCTGAACAGGAGCAAAGCGGGGATGAAGACCAAGCATCCGGCTCCGAGTGAGGGCGACTCGCCAGATTCTCACGACAAGGGAGAGAAGCTGCAGAAAGTGCTTGCGAATCTGGGCTGGGGTTCGCGGCGTGAGATGGAACGCTGGATCGAGGAGGGTCGGGTTACCCTGGATGGTGCGGTGGCGCGTCTCGGGGACCGAGCGCGTACCGGCCAGAAAGTGCGTCTGGATGGAAAAGCCGTTGATGTAGCCGAGGCGAGTAAGGTGCGCGTCTTGCTTTACCATAAGCCGGTCAGGGAGGTCTGCTCGCGCAGAGACCCTGAGGGGCGAAACACGGTTTTTGAGCGACTGCCCAAACTTAAAAGTGGTCGTTGGATTTCCGTTGGGCGACTGGACTTTAATACGTCCGGCGTGCTGCTCTTTACTACTGACGGTGGTTTGGCCAATGCGCTGATGCACCCCTCTAATGCTATAGAGCGAGAATATCTAGTCCGCGTGATGGGCAGTGTGGACGAGTCGATGACGGAGAGATTGCAACGAGGTGTAGAGCTCGACGATGGGCCGGCTCGATTCTCTGACATCCAGGAAGGGGGAGGTGAAGGAATCAATCGTTTCTTTTATGTGGTATTGATGGAGGGGCGAAATCGCGAAGTCCGACGCTTATGGGAGTCACAGGGAGTGACCGTGTCTCGTTTGAAACGAGTGCGCTACGGCGATGTATTTCTTCCATCGAAGTTAAAGAAAGGTCAGTGGCTGGAGTTGCCGCAGCGCGACGTGGACGTGATATACCAAATGGCGGGATTGCCCAACCGGGAGGTCGCGCCGTTGTCTAGAAAAGAGCAGGAGCGACGCGAGCGCTATGCTAAGAAGGGTCAGCGCGCCGCGGGCCGCCGCAGCAGACGGCTGGTTTGATCATGGTTGCGCACTGAGTGCCTGACCATGCACCTCTCGACTAGCGTCGCTCATCAGGTAAATCCACGCCCGAGTGAGCTCTGAGGGCGCCGGGTTGGTATCAGGGGGCTCTCCAGGGTACGCCGCACGGCGCATTGAGGTGTTTACCGCGCCGGGATTTAAGCTATTCACCCTGATATTGCTTGTGGCAGCTAGTTCATCGGCCAGCACCTGCATAAACCCCTCGGTGGCAAATTTTGAGACGGCATATGCCCCCCAGAAGGCTTTGCCTCTGCGACCTACACCCGAGCTGGTCAGCACAACCGAGGCGGAGGGGGCCGCTTCGAGCAGGGGCATGAGAGCGCGAGTCAGCAAAAAAATGGCGTTGATGTTAACCTGCATCACCTCGTGCCAGCTTTGCACCGAGGTCTGGGCGAGCGCTTTTCGCTCGCCCAGGATACTGGCGTTATGGATGAGTCCATCGAGACGCACCCTCGCCGCCCGCAGTTCCTCAGACAGTGCCTCGTAAGGCGAGGCATCCTGGTGACCGAGATTGAGAGGGATGATACCCGGCTGCACGGCCGATCCCGAGACGATCTCATCGTAGAGCCCTTCCAATGCGGTTCCGTCGCGACCTTGAATCAGTACCTCTGCGCCATGGTCCGCACATGCTAGCGCCACAGCGCGCCCGATGCCACGAGTGGCACCGGTAATGAGAATCGTTTTACCGGCCAGCTCGTTTGGAGCAGGTCCCCAGTCGCTGGGAGAGAATGTCACGATATTGTCCCCTCTATCAGTTCGGCCAGTTCCTCGCTACTGTTGACCACTGCATCAGCTTGCCACGCATAGGCAGACTCGCCTTCGGTAAGGTAGCCATAGGCGGCCGCGATGGTGCGGCAGCCGGCGGCCTTACCCGCCTGAATATCCCGCAGATGGTCTCCGACAAACAGCGTCTCGCTCGGGTCGCAGCTCAGTTGATGACAGGCGAGGGTGACGGCTTCCGGATGGGGTTTGGCATGCGTGACATGATCGGGCGTCACGATCGCGCCAGCCACTGGTTCAAACCCCATTTTGTCCATTAGAGGTAAGGCAAAGCGCGCCAATTTATTCGTGACCACGCCCCAGGGAATACTCGCCTTTCCTAACACCCCAACTAACTCTGGCAGGCAGGGATAAGGGGCGCTCCGTTGGCCCAGTTTTTCCTCATAGAGCGCAAGGAAACGGCTACGCCAGCGTTCTAACTCGGGATTATCGACGCCGATATCCATCGCAGACTGCACCATGCCCACAGCGCCCTGAGAAACACTGTGCCAAATAATGTCTGAGGGTATGGTTGGCAGGCCCGCCTCAGTCCGCAACGTGTGCCCAATTTCAATGAATTCAGGCGCGGTATCAATCAGCGTTCCGTCAAGGTCGAACAGCACCGCCTTCGGGCGGAGCATCGTCACGGTTTTTTTGCTCTGATCAGATAATTCACCGATACATCGTCCGGCGTTAGCCGATATCGCTTAGTCAAAGGATTGTAGGTCATGCCTATCATTTCCTGCATGTCCAAGCCGGCCTCGCGAATCCAGCGAGCCAGTTCTGATGGCTTGATGAATTTATCGTATTCGTGTGTGCCCCTTGGCAGGAGATTCAAAATGTACTCTGCTCCAACAATGGCGAACAGAAAGGACTTTGGGTTGCGATTAATCGTCGAAAAGAAAAGATCTCCCCCCGACCTGCACAGGTCTGCACAGGCCTGAATCACAGTTGAGGGATCGGGCACGTGCTCCAACATTTCAAGGCAGGTAACGACCTCGAACTCGCCTGCGCGACGCTCTGCCATAGACTCTGCGGTGCTTTGCTGATAATCCACAGTGACGCCGCTTTCTAGTTGATGGAGCCGCGCGACCGACAGCGGCGCTTCGCCCATATCGATGCCGGTCACCACTGCACCCCGATGCGCGAGCGCTTCGCATAGAAGGCCACCGCCACAACCCACATCCAACACGCTCTTGTGCTTCACGTTTGCGTGTTGGTCAATCCATCCCGCCCGTAGTGGGTTGATGTCGTGCAGTGGCTTGAATTCGCTGTGGGGATCCCACCAGCGCGAAGCGAGCTTCTCGAATTTGGCAATCTCAGTCAAATCGACGTTTTCGTCAGTCTGCATGTGATTAGTGCTCCAGAGTCTGTTTATACGCGGCCAGCTTTTCGGCCCAGTGGCTTGCCCGGTTTGCCAGGTCAGAGGGGTCGAGGGTCTGCAACTGCCTGTTGCGAACCACCGCGTGGCCTGCGACCCAACTCCACGTCACCTCAGTACCGTCATTGGCATAAACCAGACTGGAGGCAAGATCGTGACGCGGCATGTGGTGTACGCCAGACAAATCCAATGCGATCAAATCGGCCGCCTTGCCAACTTCGATGGTACCCAGCATGGCATCCTGTCCGAGCGCGCGCGCACCATTGATCGTGGCCATCTCTAGTGCTGTCCATGCGTCAACGGCTTTCGTATCGCTATGCGCGATTTTGCCGATCAGGGAGGCCAATTGCAGTTCACCCAACATGTTGAGCCGATTGTTGCTGGCCGCGCCATCGGTGCCCAATGCCACATTGATTTCTCGCTCGAGTAATCGCTGGGTGGGACACAGACCTGATCCGAGTTTCAGGTTAGACCTTGGGCAATGCACAACATGTGCACCGAAGGTGGTGAGTGTGTCCATATCCTGCTCACCTAGGGCCGTCATGTGCACACATTGTGTTCTCGGTCCGAGTAGGCCGGTTTGTTCCAGAAAATCGACGGGACGCGCGCCGACGCGTTCTACTGAGTTCAAAACCTCATCACGTGTCTCGTGTAAATGGATGTGCACTGGCGCGTCGAGCTCCTCGGCGAGCATGGCCACCTTCGACAGTGATTTTTCGCTCAGCATATATGTGGAGTGTGGGCCGAAACCCACCTCGATTCGGTCATGGTCCCGATATTGATCGCGCAGTGCGAGACCCCGATAAATGCATTCCTCAGCGTCCCGCGCCCAGCCGGTCTTTAAATCTATCACCGGAAAGGTCAGCAGTGCCCGCATGCCGGAGCGATCCATGGCCGTTGCAGTAACCTCAGGGAAGAAGTACTGATCTACCAGTGTGGTGGTGCCGCCCAGCAACAAATCGGCAATTGCCAGCTCCGTGCCGTCCCGAACGAATTCTGCGCTGACAAAGTGTTGCTCCGCCGGCCAGAC
>MDTG01222306.1_pt1 | contig 11043 bp, 4 predicted proteins | sample 811421 | NCBI WGS metagenome assembly MDTG01 (sample SAMN05326645, study PRJNA326480) | marine metagenome | isolation source: seawater | place: Pacific Ocean: South East | collected 2011 | reverse complement strand
CTTCTGACTTAATACCGATTGTTGCTGTTAGTCCTGTAGCAATACCGGTCAGATTTGAGCCATCACCAAAGTAAGTAACAACACCGGAAGTTGCGGTAACAATACCACTTGAGATCTGGACTGTTCCAAATGTGGAAACTCCAGTAATGTTGATATTTCTACCAGTCACCTCATCATATGAAATGTCACCGGTAACATTCAAGTTACCACCAACAGTCAAATCACTAGTGATTGTCGCAACACCAGTGAGGTGAAGATCAGCGTCCATATCAACGTTTCCGTCGATATTGACAGCACCAACAAAGGTACTTAGACCACTTACCCTCAGACTTCCAGCATTGACGTTACTAGAAAGTGTAATATTTCTAGCAAAGACATCATTGACAATTTCAACATCCCCGGTATCCACATAGAGAGAAGTCCTAGAACTTCCCACATTTGAAATGTGGACAGGGTATGATGGTGATGCTGTACTTAATCCAACCCTCCCCGCTATATCAGCGGTAAGTATTGTCCCACCAACACCAACATCAAGGGTGTTATTTACCGTTGCGACGCCAACTACCGTTGCACCACTGGTAACCTTGAAATCTCCACCAACTTCAAGGGTGGAGGTAGGGATAGTAGAGCCAATACCGACTTTATCTAGGTCAGAGGTTGCATAGATTAAATCTGTTGCAACCTCTATTCCATTTTTGACTACAAAGTTCTTGTTTACAGCCATATTTCGTTAGAGGTTCACTATCCCCTCAGTTTTATCTATTTATCAAAAAGTATAGGTGGCGTCTGTGAGTGGATTAGTGCCATTTTCAAATTTACCTCGATTTGCGACAATAATCAAAGTGCCAGGAATCGAATCAGTGTCAGCCAATGTAAGTTGACTTCCTTGAGGTCTTATTGTTATACCTCCTTCTACAAAAGTATCTGGATTTTGAGAAGCATTTACACTATCTACATTTTCTGTTGACTTAATTTTGTAAACAGTTCCTGCACTGATGTCAGCAACTATGGGTGACGTGAGTTGTCCTGAGAAACCACTTCTAGAACCAAATTGAAGTGTTGAAGGACCACTACCGCTTATAAGTTCAAACTCAACGAAAACGTTCTCTGTAGATGTTCTTCTCTGTGTGAATGATGCAGTACCACCATCAAAAGCTCTAATAATCACCCTTGCCTCAGAATTACTTCCACCCAAGATGGAGGAAACTACTGTTACGGAACCATCAGTATAACCTGATCCTCCTCCACCACCAGCTCCCTGCTCTCCACCATTACCACCAACGGCACCAGCACCACCTCTACCACCGTTGGTAGTAGATGCTCCATTTGTCTCAGTGATTGAATATCCAGCTTTATATCCTCTGGTTATTGTAGCTGTATTATTTACTATAGTACCATCTGATTTTCTAAATTGTGTATTACCAACGTCACTACAGGCAGAAACACCCTGATCTCTCCAAAAGACACCCTTTGAACAAGGAATTGTTCTGCCACCATTAACACCAGTAGCTACGATGTCAACATCAACTGGTGTGATAGTTGAGTAAAGAGAACCAAAGATACCGTCAGATGGTAATGTTCCAGCTGAGAAAGTTTCTGCTCCATCACCACCCAATCTACCGAATCCATCCTGACCGTCAACACCGATACCACCACCAAATCCACCATTAAAGTTACTTCCGGCGTCTCCACCGGCACCAACGGCAGCAATCAGATTTGCCTTCCTATACAGGAATGGTGATTTGATCGTATTGTTAAGACCCGTAATAATATATTCAACGTTCTGTTCCAACTCTACTCTAATTCTAGAGAAACCGCCTTCTCCACCAACAGATCCAGAGGGATGATCAGATCCCTTTCCACCAAACATATCAATCTCAACACTAACATCTTTGTCTGGTGCATGAATACTCCAATAGTTAGCTGATACTGATACACCATCAATAGGAACTGAGGTATCAAGTTCAATTTCACCATTGAATAGATCAACACTCGTCAGTTGAGCTTCAGGCAATGTACCGATACCAGCGATATTCAATAAGAATTGATTAGCACTATCCAATACAACAAACCTAGCATCTTCAGATCCAAGTGGTGAATTTGTTGCTGTTGGGTGACTGATCGTACAAGCTACAGTAGAAACACCAATTGCATCGGATCTTAGGGTTAGAGTATCAGTATTAGCTCCGCTTGCTGTGATGTTTGATGTGATTGTTTCTGTTCCTGATCCATCAGGGACATCATATTCAATGAATACATATCCATCACCACCTTGAGTGGTCTGACTGACAAGTGTTGCAAGATCCGAATCGAATCTCGAAACACCACCATTTCCACCGGTGGCATGGTTTCCACTATTATCTTGACCACCACCACCACCGCTACCGCCAGGAGCACCACCGCCTCCGGCTCCACCACCACCACCGTCTCCACCGGCTCCATTACCACCACGACCGTCTGAGACAGAAGGGTTTATAGGCCCCGAATTTGAGAATGGTACAGCTGAGAAATTGCCACCTGCAGATGCAGGTCTACCAGGTACGTTCCAAGATGAACCACCTCCACCACCGCCACCACCAGCGACGATTGTGAATCTACTTCCTTCCATGATGGCACTTAAGGCACCACCGCCTCCGCCACCACCAGACCATCCACCAGGTCCAGCTCCACCACCACGTCCACCATCTCCCGGACCATCGACACTACCACCAGGACCACCAGCATTGGCGTTACCAGAACTACCACCTGATCCCTGTCTTCCAACTCTAATGGTTAATGTTCTCGGTCCACTTGAATAGTCAAATGTTCCAACTCTACCTCCGGCACCACTACCTGAAGTGGCTCCAGCATCATCACCACCACGTCCACCACTTCCTGCTGCGACGATAGCTCTTACATTTGTACCGGAAGCTGGAATTACCTCTGTTCCAGGACTGGAGAATGTTTGTTCAACTTTAGTAGCTGGAATTTCAAAGGTGGTGGTTCCATCAGAAAGAGGTGTTCCATTAAGTGACCATTTGAATGTCAATCCTTCCGTAAATGAAGCATCCGTCAAACTCGCATTGACAGTAAATGATACTTGTTTATCAACAATCGTTGATGCATCAGTAGGTTGTGAAATAATCTCAATGAGAGGAAGAATGGTAATCGTTCCTATATCTGAGTTGAGAGGTTCATTAATTGCATTACCAGTCTCTGCGGTGGCGGTATAGTCAGCTTGCAGGAAAAACCTTCTCCCATTATCTGCTGGTGTTCTAAGATTAGATAGGGTAAGGATTGTCGTCGCGGTTCCGGTAGAATTTGGACCCTCATCTAGTGGTCCAATACCATCTTCATGCCATTTGTATGTGATAATACCGGTGTTCTGTGGACTTGGATTGTCAAAGAACGTCATTGTAGCAAAACCAGTGAGCGTAAGGGATGACCCACTAGTTGTTGCAGCTGATACTGGTTGCCTTGTAAATTCTAATATAGGACCATTCAGATCGAGAGTGGTCGGAATGGTCCTAAAAAAGTTAAAAGATATTGGACTCATGAGAAGTTTTGTCCTCCGATTACACCGAAGATCGTAGAACCACCATCAAATGTCACGAATGAGTAAATATCAATCTTTCCTGCTGATTGTGTTACGGTAGGAACCGAACCACCAGGCCACTTACAAGAGAATGTGGAACCACCATTTAATCTGAAAGTATCTATACCAACAGAGTGTGGGGTTGATGCATCCTGTACGATTTTCAGTGTAAACGTCTTAGCCGATGCGGCTGTCAAGTTGGTCAGGTTGAATGATGTCACATCCTCTGTGGTTGTGAGTTCAAATGACTGACCTCTAGCCAGGTTGAGTTCAACTTGACCGGAAGAACTACTGACTGAAACCGGCATCTCAAAGTAGTTAGTGAGTCTCATTGGACCCTCTACATCAAGAGCTGATCTTGCCACTGCGGTTCCAATACCAACACCCGTGGCGGATACCGACAGAATTGTGGAACCAGCACCGGATTTAATATTCGTTGCTGTAACAACACCAGCGTTAATCTCACCAGCAGTGTTATCCAGGTAAAATGGACCTGTCGCTGTAAGAGCTCCACTTACGTTTACACCACCATCAAAGTCAGCTGTACCAGTAAATCTGGATTTACTACCAACAGACAGTGAAGTTGTAGCTGTTCCAGCTATTTGTAACTGAGATGTGACTCCAATACTAGTTCCAATACCAACCTTCAGATCAGTATCATCTTTAGTGAATACAAAGGAGTTACCACTATCCTTAATCCAGATACTATCTTGGTTTGTGATACCAGATCCATCACCGAAGATTGTAAATCCAGCACCGATGAAGACATTACCATCGACTCTCAACTTGGCTCCGTTGGCTGTAACACCCAAACCAAGACCACCACTACCGTCAATACTTACTTGTGATGAACCAGAACCAACCTTAAATGTCGCTTCACCAGGTGTTGTAGTTCCAACCCCGACCTTATCAAAGAGCATGTAGTGAGCATCTTGATCGATACTAATTGATCCGAATGGATACCAACCACTCTCGGTAGCGTATGTCCATCCGATAGTCCCACCCTTGGTTGGATTAGCGTTATAGACTACATCACCTGGATTACCAGCAAGTGTTGGTGTTCCAAGTCCGACAGTGTATTTTCTAGATACAACGGTGTCACCCTGAAGGAACAGAGAATTAGACTCAATACCATCATCGGATGTAGATGTGATCTTCTCAGAGAAGACCACAGGACCATTGAACTCTGACAGAATATTGTTCTGTGTTCCACCCTCAACCTTCAAACTTCTAGAGATTGTGGCATCAAGTGGGTTGATGACATCAACACCAGTTTCCGTACCAATGATGAATACGTCCTCACCGGTGACTGTTGGTACTGGGGTATCAAATACCTCTTCCTTACCAGTGTTAGAGGAAATTCTCTTGTTACCGATGTAGAAGTCACCACGGTCATTCATACCGGTGTAGACGTTCACACCACCATTAGATCTGAAAGACTGTGACAACAGTTGTTCTTTAAGACCAGGTTGTCCTGCCTGTCTTTGTGGTAGTGCAGTTGAGTAGTTACCAGGACCATATCCAAGATATTCAAATGTATGTCCCGATGCTCTAGTGATTGAGGTTCTTCTCAATTCGACTGGGAATATTCTAACTCTTCTAACAACACTCTGATTGACGTGTGTGGCACTTCTAGTTCCAAATACACCTCTGAAGACCTTGACTGGGTTTGTACCAAAAGTCGTCTTAATTCTTACAATCTCATTATCAATTCTCAGATAATCACCAATGTTCAGATTGAATCTATCAACGTTCTGGATTTGAATCTCATCAGTTGTTGTACTGGTAACCGCCGCCGATAGAACGGTAGAGAAACCAACATATGTCTGTGATGGTCTTCCACCGAAGTTCTCATCATAAAGTGTAAATGTACCATCTTGAGCGGATTCACCAGGATAATAACCCTTAAGTGTTCCAGAAATTGTGGGTGCCTGTGTTGATACTCCAACTGTAATATTAAATTGAGTAAGACTCAATACCTGTGATACAGCGAATCCTTTATTGTAGAAGTCCTCACTTGCTCCACCAATAAAGATAACATTGTCAGCAACCAATCCATGATTCTGAACAGTGGTAATAGTACCGATACCACTATTATTATCATAGGTCAGAGAAGAAATATCGAGTTTAGGACCAGTGTCCTGACAGTAGGCTGACTGTGTGACAACTGATCCGGTTCCTGATGTCGAACGACCACTAACAGGAGTTCTAGAGGTTACCTCAATCTCTCTTGCGGTAGAGATACCAGTGATGGTATAGAGTTGATTGTAATCAGAGTAAGTTGATGATGTAATACCCTGAACATTAATCGTGTCACCAATACAGTTCTCAATATGTTGAACAGTGACAGAACCCTGTGAGAATCCTGTTGTGGTGGCTGTGCCTGTAACATTAAGGACATCACCAACACTATAGTTTGAACCACCGTTCATGATCTTGACACCGGTCAGTTCACCAGCGTTATTAACGGTGATTCTACCAGTTGCTCCACTACCACCGAATGTATTTCCGGCACCCAGAATGGCGTTAAACAGGTTCTCAGTAGCTCCAGTTCCATTGCCATATCCAGCACCAGCAGAACCTGGAGTGACTGTAGCGATAGCAACTGAATTGTATCCGTGGTCTCTATCAATAAAGATCGTGTGTGCCGTTCCAGCTGCATTAGATACAATATTAGTCAACCCACAACCAACATGGAAAGAGTGATTGATCTTCTGAAGTGATTGTCTTGTAATACTGTTCTGCGGATCATCAACAGACACCTCACCCAAAATATCCGACTTAGCATATGCTTGAGCGGGATTGGAGTTTGAGACTGGATTATCCCTATCCAGTTGTGGATAAAGGTTAACGACTGGGGAGGAGAATGAGAACTTATCACTGTCATTGAAAGGTGAGACAGCTGGAGTGTTACTTGAGTCAATAATGGTCAGATAATAGATACCATCCTGTTCCCCAACCTTGTACTCCTTAATCTGTTCTACATCATAAACGTAGAATGTATTGTTGGCTCTTACCTTCTTAAAAGTTGGAAGATCTGTGGTTCTTACCGAAGTGTTGTTCGTAAATGAACCAGGATCCACTGCACCAATTTCTGCAGTGAATGATGTCTCACTTGTAATACCGGTAACGGTGAATTCACCGTTGAAAGCCGAATTAGCAATACCAGTTGGGTTTGATCCACTGGTAATTTTCTCTACAATAATCTTACCACCAACCATCAGGTTATGTGGAAGTTCTGTTGTATAGGTTGCGGTTCCACCAACCCAATCGGCCTGTCTGATAAAACTAAAGTTTCTCATCTGACCTTCATTGGCCATCGTTACCGAACCAGGGTTAAACTGAAGTGCTACTTCAGTGTTAGTTTCACCTGTTACGTCGTTAGATTCTTGGAGAATGTAACTATCTCTAGGTGGTCTAGCTGATTGGATACCGACACCAGATGGAATAACATACCTGTATCTGTAGATTCTATCATCCAGAGCTCTATTGTCTGGTTGTCTATTGATGAATGTTCTAGATGTGGCTTCACCAAGTGAAGTTGTTCCAAGAGAAACTATCTTCCCATAGATTGAGTTATCTGTTGAAGAACTGGATACATTAACAAACCATCTATTCTGACTTGTGTCATATTGAACTGGGTGACCAATATCACCTGATGACTTATCACTAACTCTACTTTCAACAATCAGTGTTCCACCAAGGTTATTAATTGCCAGTGGTGTTCCTGTTGCTGCATCATTGGGACTAACAGCGATTTGAACTTGATCACTATTCAACGAACCACCAGTGATGGCGTAATAGACCCTGTTATGGTCTAAACCATCAGGGAGACGAGCATTATCACTAGAAATTCTAATCGTCTCCCCATTCAAGAATCTGTGATCCTCTGTGAAGGTAATTGTGTTATTGGTGATACTGTTAGCTGAACCAACTCTACCAATAGTGAATAACTTCTTAGATGATTTCTTGACCCCTGTTGTGAGCTCATCTGGCATCACAATACGAGCATCAAATTGTGTGGATGAACCACCCTCAGTGATCAGAAGATTGAGCTTGTCTTCATTCTTTGAACCAAGTCTATAACCCTGAATGACACTTTTTGGTGGTGCAGATTGATTTGTTTCATTGTGGAGATACAATCTACCGGTAGTGCCGACACCAATTGTTGATCCGACATCGATAGCCGTGTATTCAAGATTAATTGTATCGGTTTCAAGGACTTTTGGTGGAATAGCATTGGTAATATATCCAACATCGTCTCTAGTAAAGGCTACGTCTCTATATCCAGAGGACGCAAGTGAGATTTGACCGAAGTTAGAGTTAGAGTTAGTAACAGAGAAGTCACCACCACTCTCGGTTACAAAGTGTTGAGCATATCCAATAGCAAAGATTGAGACCAACTGAACAACGGAGTTGTTCGATGCTTTGATGTGATAGTTAAAGTATTCTGGTCTATATTTTGCGTCTGGATCACTATGAATGTTGGGAACGGTAGCCGCAAACTTGAATGAACCGGTTGCCTGGTCAAACTTACAGAACGCATTATCATCTTTCTGAAGACTGACCCCAGTAAACTGAGCAACAACCATTGACTTGAATCCACTAGCCTTTGATCCATCGGCGTGCATTCCATTCATGCCGAAGACGGATCTAAGACTGATGTTGAAGATGTATGGTGATGCTGAGGTTACAGTGTCAGTATCAAGAGAAACAGTAGATCCAGAGACAGATGGTGATGGGTTACTTGGGACTACTGAGTTCAGATATTTGAAGGATGTAGTTCCAGCTGTAGAGGAAGTAATAACCTCGTTAACAACAAATGAACCGTTATAGTCCGTATCAGATACATCGTTTACCTGGAAAGCTGTGTCAACATCAATTCCAGATAGAGGACTTGTCAGTGTAACCGTGATGATGTTCGTTTTGCCAATTGACGTTCCATCTCCGGCGATAATCGAACTGATCTCTGTTGTTCCACCGGTAGGACCAACAATACGGAATTCATCAATCTTGGGTTGAATGTCAAGACCAGAAGATGGGAAATCTGGTTCAATCTGTCTTCCAGAAGCTGTGCCATAGGCAAGACCGACCTTTTCATAATACATTTCCAGGTCAGTTCTATTCGTGACCAGATTCGTGTTAAATGCGTCATTAATTGTGACATCATTGACTCCGTCGGCGTACTCAAAACAAGTCAGTTTGTGGTGTGAGAAATTAGGGACGACATCTGCGGTCCCATAGTTTCTATAGACAGCACCATTAGGATTTGCATCATGGATGGTAAATTGAAAGAAGTAACATCCACCAGTGATTTTGAAAATTGCAGATGTTTCAATATTATCGTTTTCTGGGTCAGGAACGTAAAGTGGTCGAATAGTGGTTTTTCTCAGATCCTGACCAACAATCGAAACACCGCGAGGAACGATAACACCACCATAAACTGAATTCAGTTTAAAAAGGTCATTCGTCGATGATGTTAGATCAAAGTTTGAAGCACTACTAAATGGAGTAAAATCGTTTGTGGAGGTTCCGTCCCTTAACCTAAAATTAGAGGAACTTAGAGGAATAAACCCTGGTCTATTATCTACAACATGTTCACCCGGTGACAAAAGAATTGTTGTTTTACCAAATCTGTCATTATCCAGACCCTGTTGATATGAGAATCTAGAAGCCTCGATGAGTGCCCTCTGAATTGTAATAAAAGGGCGACCCATTGAGTTGCCCTGATTTGTTACACTATCAGTAGCGTCTAAGTCATTGGGATTTACATAGATGATGTTTCCACGGACGTTCTTGAGGAAGTTATCAAGTCTCGATAATGGCATCTTCTTCGCACACTATATCTATTATGACTTATTTATCACTCTACCGGAGTCCCATCCTCATTAAAAATTGGTGGATGCAACTGACAATATTCATTAAACGTTATCTTCATCTCCTTAAAGGTCAAATTGCAGTTGTTCGCAGCTTTTGGTAAGTTCCATTTCGCTGCGAATAACATTTCCATAGACTGTCGGGTTTCTGGTCTCATACTCATAACATTTTAGTATTTCCGTATATAACTCGTCTGTATAGGTATTCATAAAAATCTAAAGGGGTCTATTTTTCCCAGGGATAATTTTTTCGACCTTTTTGAAAATGAAAGTTGAAATAATATATGGGGTCATCCAGCAACCATAGGATCAGAGTACCCAACGATGTCCTCATCACACACAGCTCGAACCACCTCAAGAATGTCCATGAATTGTTGAGCGGTATCAGCCTCAATGATCCTTGTATCACCTTCGTTAGAATACATGTAGAACTTTCGACCACATGTGTCAATCACAACACGAGTCAGATACTCATCATCGTCATTGTCAATAAGGTAGTCTTCTTTGTTGTACTTGGATGTCATGAGAACCTGTGTTGGTCAATCTCATTATATGATGGTCGTGAGACCTCGTCAAGGGGTCCTGTGACAGTTCTACTCCCGGTTCATGATGTTAGCGTAGGGTGAGTTTTCCATCAAATTTTCCCAATCCACATAAGATGATAGCCTTTTGATTGACTCACCTATCTGCATCCTATAAGCCCAGATTCTCAAATTAAATTCATCTGAAATTTTCTGTTTGACCAGGTTTGACGTATTGATCATCCCTGTCAAGTCAGTATCAACAGCCAGAGCAGATTCGGCTGTGTTTCTCGCAGCTAGTGCTGCATTTAATGCCGTATCGTTACATGATGTTGATATAGTTTGATATCCAGCTGTCCCTACAATAATATCTCCAGTGATTGTTAAAGTCGCACCCTCACTGGCCAATGATCCACCAGTGACAGGAGCTGATAAAAACCCGATGGGATAATAAATTTTATCAGCTCCAAGTGGTGGTTCAGTGATGTCTGGTCCATCTAAGTCATCAGGATTAGGAAAACCATCAAGAAATTTATTCCATTCTCTAGTTCCACTACTGATTCCACTATTGTCATATTTAATTGAAACACCGGCTCCACACCTTGACAAATTCATAATCTCAATCGTCTGATTGACATATGGACTGTCACTTTGATTTACGGCATAATTATCACTAATGGTAGTTGGATCTTGAGTGAACAACATCTCCGTAAACTCACCTGTTGGTCCTGGAGCTGAGATGATACCAACTGGCAACTCACTCAAGGTAATAAGTGGTACGACAGATGTCGTAGTGGTAACACCCGTAAAAGGAAATGAACTTAGGTCAGCCGTGGTTGTTCCAACACCTGTTACCGATACAGTTCCACTGGCAAAGAACCCTGATGGTTGGGATGTCATTAGATATCCAACCTCAATATCCATGGTGGAACTTGGGGCAAGAATTGTCATGAAGTTTGTGGTGGCGGCTGCACCAACACCGATAGTTCCAACACCAATTGAACGAAATGTATCAAATACATCTCTGGCATATGGTTCATCATACATCTTAATGCCATGAAAATTATCTGGT
>MDTG01015798.1_pt1 | contig 11044 bp, 6 predicted proteins | sample 811421 | NCBI WGS metagenome assembly MDTG01 (sample SAMN05326645, study PRJNA326480) | marine metagenome | isolation source: seawater | place: Pacific Ocean: South East | collected 2011 | reverse complement strand
TTTTCATAATAGCAGTTTACATCAGATCCAAGTTTTAATAAAGGTTGAATAAATATATATTGGCTTAAATATTTACAATCTTTTAAAAGAAAAATATGTTAGCTACAAAAAGCTTATCTTCTCAAGAAAATAGTTTATATTCATATTTAATTTTTTTTTTAGCCTCAATATTTCTTATTTATGAAACGGTTCTTCAGGTTTCATTGAGCATAGTGACCCATGAACTCATGCATGATTTAAAAGTTAATTACTTGTCCATAGGGGTTATGTCTTCATTTTATTTCTTGGGTTTTACAATCATGCAAATTCCAGGTGGCATTTTATTTGACCGGGGTAGATTAAAAATTATTTTATCAACAGCATGCTTAGTATGTGCTGTAGGGACGTGTTTATTCGCTTATTCACAAACTTTAGTTTTCGCATGCATCACCCGATTTATGATTGGTACGGGCTCAGCGTTTTCTTACAATGGGTTATTAGTCATAATTTCTAGGTGGTTTTCAAGCAATCGATTTGATTTTCTTGTAGGTTTTGTGCTATTGTTTGTCTCTTTCGGCGCAATTGGCAGTGAATTTCTTTTATCTATATTTATTAAAAATTGCGGATGGCGAATCTCGATGACTGTTTTGGGTTTTACAGGTATTTTTTTAGCAATTATTTTGTATATATTTTCTCGCGAAGACCCAGCTTATCATATCCGCAAAAGCAATGAGACGGGGGTTGTAAGACAACTCCAAAAAGTTTTGGGTAATGCGCAAAGCTTTTTTTGCGCATTTCATGTCATGCTTATCTGGGGAACTTCTTTAACTTTTGGAGTCCTTTGGGGCATTCCTTTTTTGGTCAAAAAGCTCAATATTACTACATCCTTAGCAGCTTTAATAATGGCCTTTTTTTGGGTGAGCCTTGCAGCAAGCGGCCCCCTTTTGGGATATTGTTCTAATCTTTTTAAAAGAAGAAAGCCCTTTATGATTCTAGCAAGTACAATTGGGTTAATATCAACAAGTGTTCTTATTTATATGCCAAATATCTCAATAAATGTAGTTTGTCTTTCACTAGTATTTATGGGCTTTGCATGTAGTAGTCAGGTGCTTATATTTGCCTTGGCAAAAGATAATAACCCACAAAAATATGTTGGATTAGCAATAAGTTTTACCTCCATGTTAGGAACTTTGGGAAGTACTTTATTTCAAACGTTATCAGGGTATTTGCTACATTCATTCTCAGATGGCTTTAAAAGTTCTTACGCAGTTCCTTTATATTCATATAAAGACTTTCAGATTGGCCTTTTGCCACTGCCGATTTACTTTTTATTATCAATTGTTGTGTGTAATTTCTTTTTGAAAGAAACGCTCTTCAGCAATAGAAAATTACTACCAAATTAACTCTTTAAAATTATGACGGTTTAGTTTATAAATTTATATAAAAAAAAGTTGTTCCTATCACACATTCAAAGATAAACAGTCCTTATTCGTTCTTAATTTTTTTTCTATCTGCTCTTTATCTTGTTTATGAAATCATGCTTCAGGTCGCCCCAGGCGTTATGACCAGTAGTCTTATGTCAGACTTAAGGATCGATTATTCTTCAATTGGAATTATTTCTTTTTCTTATTATTGGGGCATTTTGCTTATGCAGATCCCTGTGGGCATTTTATTTGATCGGTTCAGTTCACGAAATATTTTAACAATTTCTTGCTTTGCATGTTTTGGTGGTACGTTATTATTTGCTGTTGCACCTAATTTGCCATTTGCGTGTTTCGGTAGGTTTCTAGCTGGTGTGGGGAGTTCTTTTCCTTTCATTGGTATGTTAGTTCTTATCATGAGGTGGTTCTCACAAGATCGCTTTGACTACCTTTCAGGGTTCGGCCAGTTATTTGTGGCTATTGGCGCCATTAGTGGTGAATTGCCTATGTCTTTATTCGTAGATTGTTACGGTTGGAGATACGCAATGATATCTTTAGGAGCAATTGGGGTTATAATTGCAATTGTTCTTTATTGTTTAGTTTCAGAAGACCCCTCACGTAATCAACAAACAATTACTAAGACCAGTACTCTAGATAGTTTCAAAGAGGTTTTGAATAACGATCAAACTATTTGTTTTTGTATCTATTCCTTAATTATTTGGGGTACTTGCATTGCATTTGCAGTACTATGGGGTATCCCTTTTCTTGTAAAAAAACTTACCATAAGTACACCTAAAGCTGCTTATATGATGGCTTTTTTTTGGGTTAGCTTTGCAATTAGCAGTCCTCTCGTGGGTTTCTTATCCAATCTTCAGCAAAAAAGAAAACCTTTGTTAATTTGCGCAAGTATTGCAGGGTTTGTATGTTTTTCTGTCTTAATTTTTATACCAGTTGTACCTATTTATTTAGTTTATTTTTGCCTTGTTGGCTTAGGTTTTGCGTGTAGTGGTCAAATACTTACCTTTGCAATGATAACTGAAAATAATAATCCAAAAAACACTGCGCTTGCAATAAGTCTTAATAATATGGCGCAGATTTTAGGGAATGTATTATTTCAGCCTCTTATAGGCTATTTAATAAAGTTATCCTCAAGTGGACATTTAGACACTAGTGGCGCCCCGATTTATACCATCGAAGATTTTACGTTTGGACTTACTCTCTTACCTGTCTTGCTTGTGATCCCCATTTTGACTTCTTGTTTTTTTGTAAAAGAAACATATTGCAAAAGTGGCTATATAAAGCTAGCAGAAGAGCTTTAAATTTATTCCTGAAAATTATAAACTTAAATTTAAAATAAGGTTGATAAATTAATGAGTCAAAGATCTAAATTCATATATGGTATTTTTGTTTATCTAGTAGCTCTGACATTCTTGCTTTTTGAAATGGCTATTCAAGTAACACCTTCCCTTTTAACCGATACATTGATGAAGGAACTAGAGGTGGGTGCAGGGGCAATTGGATTGATATCTGCATTTTATTTTTATAGTTACATGTTGATGCAGGTCCCCGTAGGTCTATTATTTGATCGATATAATGCGCAGATTATACTCCCTATATCTATTTTTTTATGTAGCCTTGGCGTATATATTTTCGGGACCTCGGCTAATATTGCTCTTATTGGTTTAGCTCGTTTTATTATGGGTGCAGGGTCGGCATTTGCGTTTGTTGGCGTGCTAGTTGTGGTAAAGAGATGGTTTCATCCGCGACAATTTGCATTTTTTGCTGGTATAGCTCAGTTGGCTGCTGCTTTTGGAGCTCTTTCAGGAGTTTTATTTCTATCTAAGGTTCTTGATTCGATGAACTGGCATAAAATGATGCATTTAATTTCAATTATCGGATTTGTGTTAACAATTATAAGCGCTTTGATTGTTCGAGATAACCCCGACTCTAATAGGCATATACCCCTACTTCATGATATCCGGCAAGAGCTAAAAGTAGTACTGAAATCGGCGCAGACATGGTTTTTAGCACTATTTGGCTTTTGCTCGTGGGCACCTGTGGGCGTTTTGGGAGCTTTATGGGGTGTTCCGTTTATTGAATTACGCTACAATGTAAGTACTGTTGAAGCTGCTTTTGCAATAAGTTTTCTATGGGTAGGCTTAGGAATAACAAGCCCTACTATAGGACTACTATCAGATAAAATTCACAAAAGAAAGCCCTTTATTATATTTTGCCCACTTATTGGGGTGATTGCTTCTATAGCATTAATTTATTTTAATTTTTTGACCTACTGGGCATCGGTTGTATTGCTGTTATTAATCGGAGTCGCATCAGCGGGGCAAATATTATCTTTTGCAATGGTGAAAGAGAAAAATCAGCCATTAATACGCAGCACTGCCGTTTCTATAAACAATATGACACTTGTTGGCGGAATAGCTCTTCTTCAGCCTCTTGTTGGAGTGTTACTTCACCTATTTTGGGATCGGGCTGTTGATTCACAGGGTATCCCAATTTATTCTATCACAGATTACGAGGTTTCCCTATCTGTGATTCCTGCGTGCTTTTTTATAGCTTTTATTGTTGCACTTTTTTTTACAAAGGAGACATACTGTAACAAATCAATTGATTTATAAAGGCCCTTTGCTATGAAAAAACTATCACAGATTTTAATGCTAACATTGTTCATACCGTGCACTGTTTTTTGTAATATTTTATTCGTGCTTTATGACTCTGGAGAAACTATTGCTTTGACTCCTGTGATTAACAAACTTAAAGAGCGTGGAGAGAAAGTGGATGTTATTAAACTAAACCCATCATCACTAAATAGGTACGAACTACTATCTGATGAAAGGGTTTTGAGCTATGACCCTGAGGTGCTCGTAACGGGGGATGCTTCCTCAGCGCAGCTTCAATTTCTTAAAGCTTTTAGGGGTAAAGCTAAAACTATTTGCTATTACGATAATGCGCTTGAAATAGGCAAAATACCCTACGCTCAGCTTATAATGGACTGTGCTAAGGAAGCTGATATTTTCCTTGTTCCTAGTAAGTGTGCTGCGCAGTCATCAAATTTTGAGGGATGTCGCGTTGTTGGCAATCCCGATTTTGATATATTTGATGAAAATCTAAGCCTATATACTGAAAGGAAAAATAGGGTTACCTATTTTGGGGGTTACGATAACGATTACGAGCGGGCATTTATAAATTTTGTCAAAGAATTTAAAGACTGGCATGGAGAAGTTGTCGTCCGCCCACATCCAAGGTCAGATGGTACCCTTGAGAGAAAATGGGTAGAGGGAACGAATATAATAGTGGGCGAAAAGATATCAACAATTGAATCTGTGGGTATTTCAGAAGTAGTTGTCATTCATCGTTCATCTGTCGGAACAAAAGCCTCTATTGCAGGTAAAAAAGTGATTGCAATCGATGAGCATGGAGAAGTAAAAGAGATATTCCAATCAAGAGATATCCTTGGCATCCCCAAATATTCTGTAGATAAAATTCTTAGCAATCTCTTATGAAAAAGCTGCAGAAAAATGCAAGTAGAAAGTACAAAGGAATAACTAAAAGAGCTATTGAAAAGCTTTCAATTGAAACACTACTAAGGGAATCGATGCTATTTACCCCTTCAATTAACCTAATCAAATAGCCGATTAAAGGCTGCAATATTGGGGCTCCAAAAATTAAGCAAAGCGTATTAGTAAGGCCCATGGTGATTCCATTTTTTGACGGGCTTGTGTAACGCGAAGCAAGCGGAAAACAAAGGGTGTATGATGTACTGCATATGCCCAATGAAAACAATAGTATGTAGCAGAACTGAATGTTTAAAGAGGGGATAGCGATAATTACAAGTGATATAATAAACGACATTAAAGCGGATATACCCATAACGGATTTCTTTTTTATCGACGATGAGGAGCCCGCAGCAATAATTAATGAGCCTAAGCAGCCCCCTACGAAAAAAAGAGAAGTTACAATAGCTGATTTATGTACGGAGATGTTTAATTTAGTTTCAAAAAATGGAATTGCCCATAGCCCCCCAAAAGTTGGGTAAACAGCAAACATGAGCCCCCCATAAATTCCATTAATCCATATATCTCTATTTTTTATGATGTCACAAAGGTCGATTTTGAGTTTCTTCAAAGCGTTTTTGAAGGGGAATGGTTGGTGGCTTTTTTGTTTGACTTGTTTTGGATAGTCCTGAATAAAAACGCTGCATAAAAAAGCTAAAAGTAAGGTAATAATAGATATACCCAAAAGTGTTTTTCTCCATCCATAGTAGCCAATAAGTTTGGTTATACCCACTTCACCGGCAGCAAATCCAAGTATTCCAATAAATTCCGTAAGAGCAACAATTAAAAGAAACATAGATGGTTTAAACCAACGAGAGCCAAGGTAAAATGCACAAATTACTGATGATGATGTACTTAATCCCATTAATATTCTACTTAGAATACCTTCAAAGTAAAAATGAGAAGATGCAAACCAAAAGATGGCCAAAAAGGAACTAAAAAGCATTAGTTTCATGATACGTCTGGGTCCGTAAGTATCGATAAGAAAACCAGATAATAGTTGCATCGGGATATATATATAGCTAAAACACGATGAGAGGAAACCTATTTTTACTAGGTTGATATTAAATTCTTGAATAAGGTCGTTAATTATGATGCTGGGATAGCTTTGGAGAAGATAAGTTAACATTACAAAAATGGCAGAAAGACCCCAAATGACCCAGGGCATTATCTTTCTGCCGCGATAATTTATAATACCATTCATCCCATCATTTTAAGAATACAGCATTTATTAGCAAATAATAATTATTATTAATTAATAGCTTTTTCAGCTAAGGCACCCATTCCTGCTTTTACTGCTTTGGATGAAAAAATAGCATCCGTTACCGCATAAATCATATTCTGATAGTGATGATTTATTTGCGATTTTACTATTTCAACAGTTTTATCATGTTTTAGTACTTTTTCAGCTTTTCTTATTAAACCATCATAAGGCTCTTCTGTGCGCATTTTTATTAAAGCTGCTGATCGGTATTGTAGCTGGTACTCTTGCATTTTGCCGTTTATCTCGTTTATCGCATCCAATCTATGTGGTAGTTCAGAACGGTTTAATACCGCTGCAAGATCAGTTGATAGATCTAAGAGCATAGGTTTTAAAAGTAACATAGCTTGATATGCATACTTTTTCTCAGGATTAAGCTCACTTTCACTAGTACAGTCTAATTGCTCATTAGTATAGTCTATTTGTTGAAGATGCTTGTTTAGATTAAACAAAATATCCCTAATTGTGTGCTCAATTTGGCTGTTTTTATCCTCTATTGCGGCTTGCCTATCAGACTCAGAACCGTTGAGCTCAATTGAGGCTATAGCATGTAATTTTTCAAGATCTTCAAAAAGTCCATGGTGCAAATAATTAAGCATATCTTCAACAACCATAGTAAGATTTTTCACAAGATTTGGAATAGTATCTTCTGTAACTCCTGTAATTATTAAATCAAGTACCTCGCTCAAGTTTTTCTTTATTGCTTTTTGGTTTGCATAAGAGATATCTTTAGGATCATCTATTATAGCGCTTGTTTCTCCTGTAGCGAACATATTTGCATTTAGGCCTTTGAGTAAATTAGAGGAGTATTCTCTAGCTTTTTGTTCGTCTTGCAACGTGGCGTATACACCAGAGAGGATATTGGCAGCTGTTGGAATAACAAGTGCGTCGATTAAATCAAAAACCGCTTCAGGGATATGACTGTCAAATTTCTCTGCGATAGTACTTATGATGTGTTTCTTTTTTCTTTGCGCGGCAAAATCAAATAATTTTTCAAGCATTTTTTCAATTTCATTTCCGATCATTTTCCCCTCGGTCGCTGAGTTGAAGGCAGATTTTTGTTGGCATATACTTTTTAACTCCCCCAAAACCTGTATAAGAGCACTTTCAATAGTCAAATTATACTTAGTGCTATCAAACATTGATTCAATATCGGTTGCTATTTCATGAACAACTGCATTTAAACTTAAAGAAGGAATAACAAATGAGACAATGCGATACAACAGCCTTTGGATAAAAGGACGTTTTGATAAAATCTCGTCTGCTATGCTGCGCGCATATACTTCAATAGAATTTTCATCACTTTTTTCAAGTCTTTCAACAAAGCTTGTGATCATTGAAATCGGCGCTTTTCTATTCTTATTGGTATTTCTAAGTTCCGCAAAAAGCTCTAAAGCCACTTTATTAATCTCACTAGATACAAACTGTGTGGAGCTATGGACGAATGGAGAAATAATGTATCTAAAAAAAGCTGATTTTATTCCTAAGCCACGCTCACTAGAAATTATATTATTAAGTTCTTGGCCTAGATCGCCTTCAGATCGATTCAGCTGACGAAGAGCAGAAGCTTTAACTTCAGAATTCCATGAATATATATTGGCAAGTATTTCTAATGAAACTCTTGCAGCTAACTTTTCTTGCAGTTGAGCCATTTCAGTTTCAAATGCATTATCGTTTGGCATTGGATCTAGCTGAGCTAAATTAGTATTCACAGCATTACTTAAATCGCCAATGAGAGATTGCTTAGAGTTTGTTTCGGCTATTAAGGATTCGTGTGTAAGATAATCGATTATTAAAGATAAGTTTTGGGCCGTAATGGTGGCCTGATTTTTGTTTAGGTATATAAACTCATCATCATCATGAGGTATAGATTGTTGAAGTGCTTCCAACTCTTTTTTTTTGGAGCGCAAGAGTCCGGTTTCTGGAATGGTAAAGGATAACTTAGGTATGCAAATTGGATTTATTCCGATATTTTTACTCAACTCAATATGATGCTTAAACTTCAATAACTTTACAGTTAAAAACTCTCTGGTATTGCCTGTGTTATCTTGATCAATTGTCCAGTATTGAGTGACAGCTTTGAGCTCATTGCTAAGAATCAAAGCCTCATAAAGTTCGGTTTTTTGCTCGATTTCTTTAAAGTCTAAATCTTCTGGTTCTATGCTGCTCTCCTCAGTAGCGCACTCGTAAAATTGTTCGGCTAGGTAGTCAATATCTTCAGGAAATTTCTTTGAAAGAAAGGCATCATATTTAGCCAAAGCAATTGTACAGACGCTTTGTACATCAGTACAATTCGAAAACTGTGCTGTCAAATTTTCATCTTGATCAACACAAGCTTTGAGAATATTGCAAACTTTATCGTTAAATACTTGTAGTGGCTCGGAGTTAAGACCGTATAAGCCTAATTTGATAAGCTCTATAAGCTCATATCTAGGGGATGTAAAAAACGTAGGTCCTGGAGGCAAAGGTTGTTTTTTCAGATAGTTTCCTAAAGTGCATAGCTCCTGAGTTTGAAGAGGCTGAATATCGGCTTGGTTACTCAATTGATCAACGATAGATTGATATATGGGAACGACTCTTTTTTTAGATATTTCCTCTGTACTTTGTCCAAATTGCTCATTTAATAGGACCCAGTGCGTTAAGATTTTTGTGCCAAGTTCTCTTTTGCTTAATTGATGTTGAGCCCATTGATCGTCCTGTGTTGATGTATTCCTCTTACCCTGATGAAAAGCAGGTATGCTATAAAATTCTTCAGAACCTAAATCAGGAAGTAGTTTAGCTACTTTTTTAGCGAATAAAGCTAAAAAGTGCTGGGGGAGTTCAGTATCACCTGGAAAGTCAAAGGCGGGTTCAAAAGCGTCCTTTGCCTGTCTAATCATTTTTTGTTCAAGTACTAAAAGTTTCTCTAGAAAAAATTCTTTAGTGTATATTTGCTTATCGTTAAATTGTATTCCAACTTGTTCGCAAAGCTCTTTTGCTTCTTGTATTGTTTGTATATGTCTTGGATTATCGATAAGGATTTTAAGTTTTGATCTAAGCTTTTGCTCTTGTGAGTCAGCAGGCTCTAGATCTTTTTTTATAAGCATATGGTGAAAAGATAAAGCACCAGATAGATATTCGCTTAAACTTGTATAAGTTGCGCTAGGAAGGCTTGTTATAAGGTTTTTAAAGCGGCCTATGGTTTGATCATGTAAATTTGAGCTTGTACTTGTAACGAATTTACTACATTGTTCGTAAAAGTTATTAGCTCCAACAGTTAAAGCTTGCATGATTCTTCTCTTTTTTTAAATTAATAGAAATAACTCCATTATATTAGCAGATTAAGTAATTATATTAAATAATAAAAATTATTTTATTTATTATTTAAATATCAATAAATACGTATTTATATTTTTTTAAGCTTTTTAAAGACTTTTCCAGATAGTCCATGGTTATCTATTTCGTATGCAGTGGAGTAAAAGCAACTTTGAAGATTTTTCTTAATTCGCCTTTGTAGGGAGTTTCCATGCCAAGTGATATTTTTAATCCAATCACTGTAGAGAAAAATCTTTAATGCTCAGTTGCAGCGCAGATAGAATCAATGCCTTTTGGCTAATCCAATAGTTACTAATTTTAATAGAAAATGCTCAAAGAAAATTATATTAATTTATTTAATTACTTTTAAAAGGGTAAGCTTTATTCAGAAATATATTTTGACATTCAATCGTTAACTACCCAATTATTTTTGCTTTATATTCGAGTATAATAGTTAATTCTTCATTGAATTCTTTTAGCTATTAATATCTCTAAAGGGGGTTATTTCAAAGGCTATTAAGGTTACAAATATTCTATAAATCAATAACCTACCTTTTTATCTTTTTTAGTATACCCTCAAATGAGAGTTTTATGTTCTTTAATTAAAACCTTTAGGTTTTTATTCCACGGTAACAGACTTTGCTAAGTTTCTTGGCTGGTCAATATTGGTACCGCAGTTTTTAGCTGTATAATAGGCAAAAAGTTGGCATGCAACTGAATAGGTGATAGTGGATATTATATCCGAGGTTTTCGGCATCCATATTATATCATCTGATAAAGAGTGTACCTCATCACTATATTGCGGACAAAAAAGTAAAATCCTTCCATTTCTTGCCTTAATTTCTCGTAAGTTACTTATCATCTTGTCAAAAGTATGCATATCTCCGCATAGCCCAACAGTTGCATGCATGGGATTAATAAGTGCTATGGGGCCATGTTTCATTTCTCCAGCAGGATAGCCATTGGCATCAATATAGCTGATTTCTTTAAGTTTGAGCGCAGCTTCTAAGCATGTGGGGTACATATACCGCCTCCCTACAAAAAACATATGTTTAAAAGAGCAATATTTTTTTGCCATAAGCTCAATTTTAGAGCTTTGAGTAAGAACCTGCAGAAGCGTTTTAGGGAGTTCTATAAGTTCTTTAACTAGGTTCTCTTGGGTAGATTTTTTTTGTTTTTTGACATTAGCGAGGTGAGTGGATAATAGTATAAGCGTTACAAGTTGACTTGTAAAAGCCTTTGTTGAACAAACACTCATTTCGATACCTGCATTTAAAAATAAGGTCGATTGTACTTCTCGAACAATTGAAGAGCGATCTATATTGCAGAGGCTTAGAACAGGAATTCCCATTGATTTAACTAGGCGTACAGCAGCTAAAGTGTCCGCAGTTTCTCCAGACTGGCTTATTGCAATTACCATCGAGTTTTCTTTAACTAAAGGTTGCGTGTACCTAAACTCTGAAGCTATTTCAACACTTACAGGAATTCTTGCTATTTCTTCAATAATAGAGGCTGCAATT
>MDTG01442254.1_pt1 | contig 11045 bp, 14 predicted proteins | sample 811421 | NCBI WGS metagenome assembly MDTG01 (sample SAMN05326645, study PRJNA326480) | marine metagenome | isolation source: seawater | place: Pacific Ocean: South East | collected 2011 | reverse complement strand
GTGGTTAGGTTTAATTATGGCCTTTAATGTTTGGTTTATTATTTGGCCAAATCAAAAAAAATTTCTTGGTATAGTTGAGTGCTCTCCAGAAGAAAAACCTATAGCTTTAAAAAAATCATTAATAGCATCTAGAATAAATACTTTATTTTCTTTACCAATGTTGCTGTCAATGGTGGTAGCTCAAAATCTCTATTAGTTTTCTTCCTTTTCTTTTGCTATAGATTTGTAGCTTACATTTAAATACTTTAATATAGGAACAGCTACAAAAATTGATGAATATGTTCCTATAATAACACCAATTATCATAGCTAAAGAAAAACCTCTTAAAATTTCCCCACCCAAAATAAAAATTGATATTAAAGCTAAAAGCGTGGTAACTGATGTTATTATTGTTCTTGATAAAGTTTCATTTATAGAAGTATTTCCAATTTCAGAAATTTTAAGACTTGAAAATTTTGAAAGGTTTTCTCGTACACGGTCATATATAACAACTGTATCATTCATAGAATAACCAACAATGGTTAGAACAGCAGCTACTATTGAAAGATTAACTTCTAAAGAAAGAAGCGAAAAAATTCCTATCGTAATTAAAACATCATGAAAAATTGCAATAATAGAACCAAGGCTAAATTGCCATTCAAATCTAACCCATATATAAAATAACATTGCTCCTAATGCTAATGATATAGCTAATAAGCCTGAATTTAAAAGTTCTGCACTGACTTTTGGACCAACTTCTTCAACTCTTCTAAAATTAATGTCTGAGCCAAGTTTTTTTCTAACATTTTCCTTAATTATTTTAATACTATTTTCTTTGGAAAAATCTTTCTTTTCAAATTTAATTAGATAATCACCTTTTTTTCCAAATTCCTTAACATTTAAATCTCCTAAGTTCATATCGGAGAAGGAAGAACGAACATCATTAATTTTTACAATATTTGAATCAATTCTCAACTCAATTAAAGTTCCTCCTTTAAAATCAATACCAAAATTTAAGCCTTTTAGAAAAATCAAAATCAAACTTACTAAAACAAAAATTAAAGAAAAAATATTGGCTGCTTTAAATTTGGATATAAAATTGTATTTGTAAGTTTTTTTCATACTAAAATTTTATTTTCTCTATTTTTAAAAACTACTATTGAAGTCAAATGTCTAGAAATAAAATATGCAGAAAATAATGTGGTAATTAATCCTACTGATAAAGTAACAGCAAAACCTTTTACGGGGCCAGATCCAAATATAAATAAAATTATTGCTGCAATTAATGTGGTTATATTTGCATCTAAAATAGTAATAATGGAACGTTTAAATCCTAAATCAAACGCCTGTATATTATTAGAACCGCCTTTATAAATTTCTTCTTTAATTCTTTCAAATATTAAAACATTTGCATCAACTGCCATACCTACAGTTAAAATAATGCCGGCTATACCAGGAAGTGTTAAAGTTGCTTCTATTATTGTAAGAAAACCAAGAAGCATTAATAAGTTTGATATTAAAGCAAAATTAGCAATTACTCCGAAGAGTCTATACTTAAACAACATAAAGAATATAACCAAAATAAAACCTACGAATAGTGAAACGACTCCTGCTTCAATTGAATCTTGTCCCAGGTCGGGCCCTACTGTTCTTTCTTCAACGACAGATAAAGGTGCTGGTAATGCACCTGAACGTAACAACAAAGCTAAATCTGTAGCCCCTTGAAAAGTAAAGTTTCCAGAAATCGTTCCTTGTCCTCCAGTAATAGAATCTCTTATAACCGGAGCACTAATCGCTTTATTATCTAAAATAATGGCTATTCTTTTACCTATATTTTTACTTGTAGCTTGACCAAATCTTTGTGATCCTAATCTATTAAGAGTAAAAGCTACTATAGGTTCTTGATTAATATTATCAAATCTAGGCTTTGCATCTATTAAATTGTCTCCAGTTAGCAAAATTCTTTTACTAACCATTATTTTTTCCTGTGTATCTTCGAGAATAAAAGTTTCATTACCAAATTCACTTGAATCACTGGTAACCATCCTAAAAGTTAATTGAGCCGTTTTTCCTAATAATTCTTTTATTCTTTCTGGTTCTTTAACGCCAGGTAATTCAACTAAAATTCTATTACTGCCTCTTTTTAAAATTGAAGATTCTTTAGTTCCAGTTTCATCAATTCTTCTTCTAACAATTTCGATAGACTGTTCAACAGCCGTTGTATTTAAATTAATAATTCCATTTTTAGATAAACTAATAACAATTTTATTGTTGAGAAGTTCATAATCTAATTCGAACGATCTGTATTTATCAAGATAAGTGTTTATTTTGTTATCTTTTGTACTTGTAAAGACCTTTTCAAATTTTTTTGTATTGTTTTCAGAGATCTCAAAACTTATATCTTTCTCATTAATTTTAAAGTTTTCAAAATTAATTTTATTTTCAATAAGCTTTTTTTTTAGAGGTATTACTTTTGCTTGCAGATGTCTTTTTTGTAATGGAGAACTATCAACTTCAAGAAGTAAATATGAACCACCTTGTAGGTCCAAACCAAGATTAATTTTTTTTTTAAAAAAATAATCTTCTGATTGAATAAAATTTGATATGCAAAAAATGCTTACAGAAAGAAAGATTAAATAAATTAATAGAATTTTTATCTTTGAAAAATTTAACACAAAAAGACTATTTTTTTGTTTCTTTTTTTAAGTGACCTTGAATTGTATTTTTAATCACCTGAACTTTTACTCCATCTGAAATACTTAATTCAATCCTATCGTCTTCAAACACTCTGTCTACAGTGCCTATAATACCGCCCGATGTAATTACTTCGTCGCCTCTTTTTAGAGTTTGTGTCATAACCTTATGTTCTTTTACTCTTTTTTGCTGCGGTCTAATTAAAAAGAAGTAAAAAATTACGAAAATTAAAATTAATGGAATAAATTGTGCAAATCCTGAAGTGCTCATAATGTAGAAATAAATATATTAATAATTTTATTTAAACAACTAATTTTTGCATAAATAGTTAAATTTTCTCTAAATTGTTCATGTAAGGTCTTAGTACCTTGGGTATTACAATGCTTCCATCAGAGTTTTGATAATTTTCCATAATGGCAATCAAAGTTCTTCCAATAGCTAAACCTGAACCATTTAATGTGCCTAAAAAATCAGATTGTTTATCATTTTTGTATTTTGCTTTCATTCTTCTAGATTGAAATTGTCCGCAAGAAGAACAGCTTGATATCTCTCTGTATTTATTTTCTGAAGGTATCCATACTTCAAGATCTATAGTTTTTTCAGCACTAAAACCCATATCTCCAGTTGAAAGTATAACGCTTCTATAAGGAAGCTTTAATTCTTTTAATATATGCTCGGCACAAGATGTCATTCTTTTTAGTTCTTCATTGCATTTTTTTGGTTCAACAATGCTAACTAATTCAACTTTATAAAATTGGTGCTGCCTAAGCATTCCCTTAGTGTCTTTACCATAACTACCAGCTTCTTTTCTAAAGCAAGATGTTGATGCAACCAATCTTAATGGCAACTCTTCTTTCGTTAAGGACTTTTCTCTCACCATATTTGTTAAAATTACTTCAGCAGTAGGAATTAAAAATTTTCTTGTTTTTTCTTCATCTAATTTTATTTCAAATTGATCACTTTCAAATTTTGGTAACTGTCCAGTTCCAAACATTGTTTCCTCCAAAGCTAGAAGTGGTGGTGATATTTCTTGATAACCAAATTTTATTGTATGAGTATCTAGCATAAAATCAGATATAGCTCTTTCTAATCTAGCTAAATTTCCTTTTAAAAAAACAAATCTTGAGCCCGATGTTTTTGTCGCAGTATCAAAATCCATCAAATTCATTTTTTTTCCTATTTCGTAATGGGATTTAGGCTCAAATTTAAACTTAGGTACCTCACCTACTTTGGTTAATTCTTTATTTGATTTTTCATCCTTTCCTGTGGGAACGTCATCTAATGCTATGTTAGGTAAAAAATTTAAAATTTTGCTTATTTTTTTTTTTTAATTCTTCTTGGTTTTCTTCTAACAATTTAATTTCTTTAGAAATTTCTTTTGATTTATTAAATTGAGTTTGATCTTTTTTTTTGGATATAGTTTTTCTTTCTTGTTCAAATTTTTCTTTTTTTTGTATTATCTCACGATTTTTTTTGTCTAATTCTAATAAATCATTAAGATCCACTTTAAGATTCCTATCATCAAGCTTCTTCTTATAAAGGTCTGGGTTTTCTCTGATAGATTTAATATTATGCATTATCTTTTTTTTCCGTTATTTTTACAGATAATATAGATAATTCATACAGTATCAATAAAGGTATTGCCAAACCAATTTGTGTTACGGGATCTGGGGGTGTTAATATTGCTGCAGCAGCAAAAATTATTACAATAAAATATCTTCTTCTATCTTTTAAATATTTAGAATCAATGGCTCCTACTCTGGCGAGCAAATTTAATAGTACTGGTAATTGAAAACTTAAACCAAAAGCAAAAATTAATCTCATAATTAAAGAAAGATATTCATTTACTTTCGCTTCAAGCTGGATTGGTAAAGTATTCAATTGACCTGAGGTTTCGAATGATAAAAAAAACTTAATAGCTAAAGGCATAACTAAATAATAAACAAGCATTCCGCCTAACAAAAATAATATTGGTGTTGCTATTAAGTAAGGAAGTAAAGCTTTTTTTTCGTTTTTGTACAATCCCGGGGCTACAAATTTCCATATTTGAGTTAAAATAATTGGGCTACCTAAAAAAATTGCCGCAAAAAAAGCAAGTTTTAAATAAGTAATAAATGTTTCATGAAGCGCCGTAAAAATCAATCTTCTGTCAACACCATCATTTTTTACAGCTTGGGCATATGGCTCAACTAAAAAATTATAAATAGTTTCAGCAAAAATATATCCGATTATAAAAATAATAAATACAAAAGCTAATGATTTAATTAATCTAGATCTTAACTCAACAAGATGACTAGTAAAAGAATTTTGATCTGTTTTTTTTTCAATCATCTATTTTTTTATCATTATTTTTTTTAGAATATTTTTCTTCAACTGACGATTCTGCCTCGATGGACTCGTTAACTTTTTGCTGAATATCTGAAAAATATCTTTTTGTTGAGCCAATCCAACTTCCGATTTTTTTTAAAACTATAGGAAAATCCTTTGGGCCTATAACTAATATTGCCACTAAAACAATAATTAGTAATTCAAACCATCCAATTTGTGGCATTGGTAATTATTTGTTTTGAGAATCTGTGTCTTCGTCTTTTTTATTGTCTAATGTTGATTGATCATTATCTTCTGAAGACATCCCTTTTTTGAAACTTTTAATTCCTTTTGCAACATCTCCCATTAAACTAGAAATTTTGCCTCTTCCAAAGAGTAAAACAACAAGAACAACTACTATCGCTATTTGCCAAAAACTTATACCCATGTGAACATCCTATACAATAATAACAATTAAATAAATATATTTATTCTTCTGTTTTTGATGATTGTTTTAACGCTTCGTCAACGTCAGAATAAATATTGTCCTTTTTTCCTTGAGATTGTTCCTTAAAAAATTTTCCTGTACCAAAAATTGAGGAATCCACAGATCCAGATTCAATTAACCCAGCAGACGATAGTTCATCTACGGTTGGTAAATCTGATAATTTTTTTATGTTAAAATGACTTAAAAAATTTTCAGTAGTAACATACTGTATGGGTTTGCCAGGAACATCTTTACGACCAGCTGGTCTAACCCAATCAAGTTCCAATAAAACTTCTAAAGTATTTGTGGCAAATGCAACACCTCTTATGTCCTCGATCTCAGATCTTGTGACTGGTTGATGATAAACAATAATTGAGAGTGTTTCTATTGTTGCTTTTGATAATTTTTTTTGTTGAGATTTTTGCAAAGACATAAGTTTAGATAAGTCAATCGCAGTTCTGAAAACCCATTTATTTGAAATACAAACAAGATTAATGCCTCTTTCGGAATATTCTTCCTGCAGATTCTCTAAAATTTTTTTTATATTTGTGGTTGTTCCAACTCTTTTTTCAATTGTTTCAATATCTATGGGTTCTTCAGCTGCGAAAATTATTGCTTCTATTTCTCTTTCTAACTTAGATTTTTTTTTAGGAAAGCTTATTATGTTATTATCTTTATTTTTTTTCATAAATTTTTTACTTATTTTTTAGTCTTAAAGGAATGTGAGCTGCCCTTCTAATAAAAATATCATCAAATAAATTATCCTGCATTATATTAATCAAACCATCTTTGGTTAATTCTAGACTAGCAGAAAAAATTGAGGCTAATCCACTTCTTTTAGATTTTATTGATTTATTAAAAGTGTTGGGAATTAATTCATTTATTTTTTTCCAATCATCAATGAGTTGTATATTTTCTTTAATTTGTTTTATACCTTCTTGAGTAGTCATAACTGGTAATTTTGGAATATTAATTTTTTGAAAAATAAATTGTGTTTTTACAGTAGAATATCCTTTTAACAACTCGTAAAGGGTAACTTTATAAACTGGATTCTTTATTGATCTAATGCCACCTTTTGTTCCTCTATAAAAAATATCCCTTCCAATTCTTTTTCTCTTTAATAATTCATCAGACAATAATCTAATAAGCTCAAGTTTTTTTAGTTGAAGTTTTAATTTTTCAGCAATCTCAGATGCTTTAAAACTATCCTCTTCGTCTTCTGGTAAAAGCAACTTAGATTTTAAGTATGTTAACCATGTGGCCATTAATAAATATTCAAAAGCTATATCTAAATTTTTGTCTTTAAAATTTTTAATAAATTCTGAAAATTCATCAGCTAGCTTGGTTATAGAGATTTTTGTTAAATCAACTTTTTGTGCCTTTGCTAATTCAAGCAAAGTGTCAAGTGGTCCTGAATAGTTTGGAATATCGATAGATATTGAATTATTTAATTGTGATTCCATTTAACAATCTTATCTCAAAAATTGATAAAATTGGTGTGTTTTCTTTTGAGTAAATTTGTCTATTCCTTCTAAATTTTTTAGTAACCTTCTAGACTCTTGTATTTTTCCGTTACAATACAAGACTAAATTGCATCCTGAATTAAGTGCCTCTTTGGCATTTAATACTAAATCTTTGCTTAAAGCCTTCATTGAAATATCATCAGAAATTATTAGTCCTTTAAAATTTAGTTTTTTTCTTATTATTTGTTTTATTATTTTTTTTGAATGTGTTGCTGGAAAATTTGCGTCAATTTTTTTATATAACACATGTGCTGTCATCAAAAAATGGCAATTTAAATTTCTAAATAGTAAAAAATCTGTTGAATAAAGATGCTTTAATTCTTTTCGAACTACAGGTAATTTTTTATGACTATCTGAGTTTGCGCAGCCATGTCCTGGTGCATGTTTAGCAACTGCAGCAATTTTTTTTTCTTTTAAAAATGAAATACAAAGTTTTCCCAATGATTTTATTGTATTTATATTTGCAGAATAACTTCTTTCTTTTATAATTTGATGAGTAGAATTTTGTAACAAGTCCATAACGGGAATCGTATTAACATTAATTCCAGACTCATTTAATATGTTGCAAATAGTTTCTAAATAATACCTGTAAAATAATAATCCTTTTTTTTTATTAATTTCATAAAGATTTCCAAAAAAATATTGTGAAAACTCCCTGGTATTAAATAAATTAGAAAGTCTTGAAACCTTTCCTCCTTCCTCGTCTATTAAGATTGGATAGAATCTATCGTTAAAACATTTTCTTATTTGTTTTGTAAGTTTTTTTGTTTGTTGAAAAGAAAAAATATTTCTTTTAAATAAAATAACACCCCAAGGCTTTTCTTTTTTAAGTAATTGAACTTCTTGCTTTGTCAACTTATAGCCCGCTATACTTATTATTGCTGGTTTTCTATTTATTACCATTTAATAATTTCCAGAAATACCTTTTTTTGGTTTTTTTTTCTTCTGAATTTTCATAATTATAATCAATAACATTATTTGTATCGTTTTCTAAAAATGGCAAATTTGATATTTTTTTATAAACATTATCAGGATAATCAGATCTATTTTTTAAAATTTTATTTTTATTACCTGTCGAAAAATAAACAATAAAAACAAAAAGTAAAAAAAATAATATAAGCAAGAAATTTGTTACTTTTAATACTCCTTTTGGCATTACATTTTTTTAGGTAATGAAACTCCCAAAATATGCATTCCATTTCCTAATACTATAGAAATTAATTGAAAAATTTTAAAGGACAAAGGGTTATTGATTTTTCCGTCTTTTATAAATCTGAAACTAGAATCTTCGTTTCCTTTGCTCCAGTACGAATGAAACAAAGTAGAAACTTCGTAAAGATAAAAAGCAATTCTGTGTGGCTCAAATTTTTTTGAAGCTAAATCAACAATTTTAGGCCACTCTATAATCTTTCTTAAAAGTTTATATTCAAAAGAATTAATTTTAAAATTTTTTAAATTTAAATTTATTTTTTTATTTGGGCTAGCTTTTAGCGATCTAAACAAAGAATTAATCCTTGCGTTACAATATTGAACATAAAAAACTGGATTCTCTTTATTTTTTTCTAAAACTTTATTGAAATCAAATTCTAACTCCATATCGCTGCTTCTATTTAGCATCATAAATCTAATTGCATCTTTTTCCACTTCTTTTAACAAATTGCTAAGTGCAATAAAGTCTCCGGACCGTTTTGACATCTTAAATGGTTCTCCATCTTTTAAAAATTTGACAAGTTGAGAAACTTTACAGATTAATTTTACTTTATTATTTGATAAAGCTCTAACTGCTGCAGATATTCTTTTTATATAACCAATGTGATCAGCTCCAAGAATATTAACCAGGTAATCGTATTTTTTTGACACTTTTGTTGAATGATAACCAACGTCATTTGCAAAATATGTCCATGAACCATCGTCTTTTTGCAACGCTCTATCTGAATCATCGCCAAACAAAGAAGATTTAAAAATTAATCTTTTAGTCCTTTTCCAATTAGAAGCATCTTCACCTTTTGGGGGTTCCAGAAAACCGTCTACGACATAACCATTTTTTTTTAATTTATCAATGCTTTTAGAAACTAATTTGTTTTCAACCAATTTTGTTTCGGAAAAAAAGTGATCGTGCTTAACTCCTAAAGATTTAAGATCAGATTTTATTGAATCAAGAGAATATTTCAAAGATTCTTTTTTAAGAGTTTTATAGTTTTTTTCTAAACTATTTAAATTAATATTTTTATTATTTTTTAGGATTTTTTGAGCAATATCTTTAATATATTCACCCACGTAAAGGTTTTCTTTGTTTTCTGGAAACTTTTCCTTATATTTTATTTCTCTTAATCTAAGAAAAATAGATCTTGTAAAATTATCGACCTGACTTCCATAATCATTAATATAAAATTCTTTCGTAACTTTGTTTCCGCTGAACTTTAATAAATTGGATAAAACATCACCGAATACAGCTCCCCTACAATGACCTACGTGCATTGGTCCTGTTGGATTAGCAGAAACAAACTCTATATTGTACTTTTTTCTTTGATTGGTTGACCCAAAATTTCTTTTATTTTTATAGATAGAATTAATAATTTTTATCCAAGCTTTGTTGTTTAATTTAAAATTCAAAAAACCGGGGCCAGCGATATCAATATCAGTAAAGTCTTTTAATTCTTTAAGGAAAATTTTTTTTAATTTTTCAGCGGTAATTCTTGGATTCTCTCTTGTTAATTTTGCTACAATCATAGCAACATTAGATGATAAATCGAAATCAAATTTTTCCGGGGGATTCTCAACTACAACTTGTTTTAAATCATCAGCAGATTTAAGATTAAAATCTTTTTTATGTTTAATTATTTTTTTTTTTATTTCTTCTAAATAAATATTAAATAAATTCATTTTATTAAATTATATAAATTTGTTGCATATCTATCTGTCATTCCTGCAATAAAATCACAAACTGACCTTTCTTTTGAAAAGTTACGCAAAGAACTTCTTTTAATAAACTTAGTAGGATTTTTTTTTATTTTTAAAAATAAAGCTTTAACTATATTTTGGCCTTGCTTAGTTTTTTTTAAAACACTTTTATGATTATACATTCGTGTTTTTAAAAAAGATTTTATAGATAAATCAAAATTAATCATTTTTTCTGAAAAATTAACCAAATGAATTTTTGTTTTATAGACATCATTAATATTTTTAAGCTTTGCATATTTAAGGTTTTTTGTTGTATTGATAATAATATCTTTTACCATTTCGTTGATTATATCTCTAACAATTTGTCTTAGTACCAGTTCCTTATCTTTAGTTTTAAGTTTCTTTTTGTGTCTGTAAATTATATCAGAAATCACAGGTATTTTATCCAGATCCTCTATTTGAAATAACAAAGCTTTTAAACCATCTTCAAGATCATGACTATTATAAGCAATATCATCAGAGATAGCTGATATTTGTGATTCTACTGACGGACTTCTTTTAAAATTTATTTTTTTTTTAAAAATATTTTTGCCTAAAATAAGATCGTATTTTGATTTATCAAAAACAGGACCGTTGTGTTTTACTAAACCATCTAATGTTTCGATAGATAAATTTAGACCTGAAAAGTTATAATACTTATTTTCTAATAAAGTTAAAATTCTTAGAGTTTGAATATTATGATCAAATCCTCCAAAATCATCCATGCATTCATTTAAGGCTTCTTCTCCCGCGTGTCCAAATGGTGGATGTCCTAAATCGTGTGCCAAACTAAGTGTCTCACAAAGATCCTCATTTAATTTAAAAATTTTTCCAAGTGTTCTAGCGATTTGTGAAACTTCAAGAGAATGTGTTATTCTTGTTCTGTAATGATCCCCTGTTGTATTAACAAAAACTTGGGTTTTATGTTTCAATCTTCTAAAAGCCGTAGAATGTATTACTCTATCTCTGTCCCTTTGATAAGGTGATCTAAGTAAACTGGATTTCTCACTATAAATCCTACCAATGGATTTGATTGGTGTGGCAAATTTAGAATATTCACTTTTTTGCATAAGATGTGATAAAAATGTATAATACATTATTTATTAAATATGACT
>MDTG01403046.1_pt1 | contig 11045 bp, 12 predicted proteins | sample 811421 | NCBI WGS metagenome assembly MDTG01 (sample SAMN05326645, study PRJNA326480) | marine metagenome | isolation source: seawater | place: Pacific Ocean: South East | collected 2011 | reverse complement strand
TTGTTTAAAAATAAAAGACAAAAACCAAGTAATTCAAAAGATGCAAATATAATGCACTTAGAAATGTCTATCGTAAATAAGATTGGTTTAAATGTTGAGATTAAAAATAAAAAAAATAATAAAGGTAAAATTACATTTGAATATAAAGATCTGGATCAATTAAATAAAATTATAGATATAATTAAGCTGAATTATTAATGCTGTCTGAGGATTGATCTAGTATAAAATCTGTTACTATATTAAGTGCATTCTTGGTGTCTCTTTTTACTAAAAATTCAATTTCACACAATTTATATATTAATTTTTTAATATCTTTAGATTTCCATTTATTAATTTGTTGTTTGGTAATCTCTTTATCTTTCCAGAATATAGGTGGTTTGGCAGATGAAATTGTTAAATCAATATTATTATTATTTTCATACTGTTTTATTAGATTTAGAATTTTCTTTGATTTAAATAAAAATATTCTAATTATCGATACACTATCTTCAGGACTAAAATTATTTTCGTTTAAAATTTTAATTATTTTATTTTTATTCTTTGCTAAACAATTATCAATAAGTTCTGAAATGTCATAGTCTTCTAAAAGATTTGTTAGTTTTAGAATTTTGTCTGATGAAAGTTTGTTTCCGTTTTTTGTGTAAGACTCGATTTTATTTAATTCGTTCTTTAGACTTTCTCTATCTCCTCTAGATTTATTTATCAATAAATTGATATTAGAATGAGAAATTTGAATTTTTTTTTTGCCTTAAGAAATTTGAAGCCATTTTTATCAGTGTTTGTTCATTATCAGGATAATAGGCTACGCATATTTCTTTCTTACTTTTTTCAAAAAAAGATCTAAGTTTTGATTTTTTTTCTAAATTATCAGCATTAATTATTATAATTAAATCATCTATACTTTTTGAAGCTATTTCTTTAATTAAATTAAAAATATTATCAGAGGCCCTTTTAATTATTATAACTTCTGTTTCATCAAATAAGGATTTGTTTAGGATTTTATCTAAAAATTGATTTGTGTTTTCTAAGATATCTTTTTCATCATACTGAGTTTTATTATACTCATTTCCAACTAAATTTTTTATTGTTTCATTCTTTAATCCATCATTTTTACCATAGAATAAGATTATTTTGTCTTTGGTTAAATCTATTTTATTAGTTTCAAAACTTTTATAAATCACTTTAATTTTTTAATTTGTAGTAAAAACTTATTATAAATTAAATTTGTCATATTTTTTTTTATGCTTTCCTCATAATTTCTCTCCTCAAAATCATCACTCAAATTTTTCATTACAAATTTTTCATTTAAACTAAATTTTTTTTCAAAGTCATTTTCTATGATTGTAAATGCTACGTTTGATTTAAGTTGGTATTCTTCTGTTTCGCCAGCTAAATTGTTTGTGAGAGTCATTTTTTCATAATTAGTAACAATTTTAACTTTATAAAGTTTCCCCTGAGGATTAGAATTAGCTCTGAGTTTTGAAATCAAATTTAAATTTATTTCTCTATCGCCTTCGAAGGCTAATATTTCAACATTAATATCATTCATTTTATTAGTTGAGTATAAAGGTGTAAAACCACAATTTGACAAGAATAAAAACAAAGAAATTGAAAGTATTATTTTTTTTATCATAGTTTTATAATAATATATTTATTAGCTTATTAGGTATAAATATTTTTTTTTGTATCTTTTTCTCATCAATATATTTTGAAATATTTTTTTCTTTAATTATTTTTTCAAATAATTCTTTTTGGTTGGTGTCCCTCTTACTTAAAATTAATCCTCTCTTTTTACCATTAACCTGCACCACAAAACATATTTCATCGTCAACTGTAAGTTTTGAATCAAATTTAGGCCAAACTGCATTTCCTTTACTTTTAAGGTTTTCTAAACACTCATTTGCAAAATGTGGTAAAACTGGCAATAAAAGAATTAAAATTTTTTCATAATTTTCTAAAAGAGTCTCTTTTGAGTAGGGGTTATTTAATTGCTTTAAATAAAAAGTGTGTAACTCGTGAATATTCGCAATAATAACATTGTAACTAAAATTTTCTAAGTTTTGCGTTATCCTTGCAATAAATTTATTAGTTTCTATAGTTAATTTGTTATCACTATTCAGTGAATGTTTTTTGTGAATTTCTTCTAAAAATCTTTGATTTAGTCCCCAAAGTTTTTGAATAAATTTATAAGAGGAAATCATTCCTTCCTCAGACCATTGTACATCTTTTTCAGGTGGACTATCTGATAAGATAAACAATCGAACTGCATCAGCACCATAATTTTTAATCATTTGTTCAGGATCAATAGTATTTTTTTTTGATTTTGACATTGACTCAGATGAGCCTGTAAAAACTTTTTTGGATTGGTCTTTTTTAAGAAATTTTTCTCCATCAATAGAAACTATTTCATCAGGACTAAGCCAATTATTATTTTCATCCTTATAAGTTTCATGACACACCATACCTTGTGTAAACAAACCTTTGAAGGGTTCTGTAATTTCAAAGTTATTATTTTTGTATGATAGTGCTTGCATAAAAAAACGTGAATATAGTAGATGTAATATTGCATGTTCTACTCCTCCAATATATTGGTCAACTGGCATCCAATAGTTTAGGTCATCAATTTCGAAACCATAAATATCTTTATTTGGGGAACAAAATCTTAAAAAATACCAAGAAGAGTCTACAAATGTATCTAGGGTGTCTGTTTCCCTGGTAAATTTTTTGTTATTGATAGTAATGTTTTTCCATTCTTTTTTATTATCCAGCGGATTACCCGATGGCTCTAATTTGTCAATTTCTGGAAGTTCAACTGGTAAAAACTCCTTTGGTACTTTATGAGGTTGATTGTTTTCATCATACATGATTGGTATTGGACAACCCCAATATCTTTGTCTTGAAACACCCCAATCTTTTAATCTAAAATTTATTTTTTTTTCGCCCAAATTATTTTTTTCAATATGATCTATTGCTTTAATAATTGACTCTTCTGGACATTTTAATCCGTTAAACAAAGAAGAATTAATCATAAAGCCAGGACCTGTATAGGCTTGATTTTTTACTTCATAAATTTGATTTTCAATGTCAGGGGTTACAACAGTTTTTATAGCTAGTTTATACTTTATTGCAAAATCGTAATCCCTTTGGTCGTGAGCAGGACAGCCAAATACTGCCCCATGACCATAATCCATTAAAACAAAATTTGCGAAATATACAGGAACTCTTATTTTTTCATTTAAGGGGTTAATGGCTTCAAGTTCCGTTTTAAAACCAATCTTTTCAGCGTTTGCAATAGATTCCTCTGTTGTCCCAGTTCTTGAACATTGCTTTTTAAATTTTAAAAATTCTAAGTCGTTTTCGTATAATTTTGACAGAGGATGATCAACCGATAAAGCCAAAAAAGACATTCCAAATAATGTGTCTGGTCTAGTAGTAAAACATTTTATTTGATCTACTTTTTCTGATGAATCTATTTTAAAATTTATCTCACAGCCAAAGGATTTTCCAATCCAATTTTTTTGCATTGTTTTTACTTTGTTAGGCCACTCATCTAAGTTTTGTAGACCTTCTAAAAGTTCAGTTGAAAATTGAGTGATGTTAAAAAACCATTGATTTAGCCTTTTTCTTTCGACTATAGCTCCTGATCTCCAACCTTTGCCGTCAATTACTTGTTCATTTGCTAGAACCGTTTCATCAATAGGATCCCAGTTTACGTATTGCTCCTTCCTATAAACAAGTCCTTTATCGTAAAGCTCTAAAAAGAATTCTTGTTGATGTCGATAGTATTCTGGCGTACATGTTGATATCTCTCTATCCCAGTCAATTGATAACCCTAATTTTTTCAATTGTGCTTTCATATTTTTAATATTTGACTCTGTCCAAGTTTTAGGATCTAAATTGTTTTGTCTTGCTGCATTTTCTGCAGGCATGCCAAATGAATCCCATCCCATTGGATGTAAAACGTTATATCCTTGAAGAGCTTTATATCGAGCAAGTACATCTCCTATGGTGTAATTTCTCACATGCCCCATATGAATTTTTCCTGACGGATAAGGGAACATTTCTAAACAGTAAAATTTTTTTTTATTATTTATTTTTTTGGCTTTAAAGGTTTTATTTTCTTCCCAATATTTCTGCCATTTATCTTCTACAGATTTAAAATTATATCTTTCCACGATTAACTATTTTTTATATTACCCATCTCCAGGAATAGAAAGGACGTAAGGTTCTTTTTTTTTATCTGGATTTTCATTTTCGTACTGAACAGCTTTTTTTAAAATTTGTTTTTTAAGTTCAACTATAAGGTTGTCACTTTTTTCAGACGTTACACATTTATTTTGATTTTCACATATCTTTGTAAAAATTTTTATATCTAGTGCGTCAGATCTAATTTCATTTGTTAAAAATCTAATAGAAATTTTTAAAACCTCATTCGAATTTTTATCACTTGAATACCAATCAGTTATGATTAAGCCACCACTGTAATTTACTGAAGCAAGAGGTATAAAATCAATCGTATCTAAGGAAGCCCTCCATAATTCGTTTGAACTTGCGAATTCAAAACTACCACCACCACTTTTTTTAAGCATGTTGTTTAATCTAAAACCCTTTCCCTCCTCTAAATTTTTTTTAACTCGTTCTCTTGGATCAGGAGGATTTTTTCTCGCATCCCCCCCTAATTTCGCAAGTTGGCAAGATATTAAAATTAAGGAAATTGCAACAATAGAAGTTAATTTTAAAAGCTTCATTAGACCGTTATTATCAAATTAGGTTTGTTATATATTATTTCCCATAAATATCGAAAATTTCTGAGTTTAATAGGCTTTTTTAGTGTGACAAAAATATCACGCATGACAAGTTTTTGATAGATTTTTGGCATTAACAGATCCTTACAATATCTTTCTGATAAAAGGTATGTGTTTATTATTAATAATTAACATTAAATATAAGGAGTAATTAATATGAACAAATTAACTAAAATTGGATTGTCAGCATTAGCTGGTTCTCTAGTTGCAGTATCTGCGCATGCTGGCTCTATGTCAGTATCTGGGTCTGCGGGAATATCAATCTCTGATGCTGACGTAGATAACACACAAGCTACTACAGCAGAAGGTAACACATGGTCAATGGGTGACAGTCTTACATTTACTGGCGGTGGTGAGATGGATAACGGTATGTCTATCAGTCTATCAATTGAAGTAGATAATGATGATGTAGGCGGTGGAAACGTTTACGATTCACACAGCATGACATTATCTTCCGATGAAATGGGATCAATTACATTCTCAGGTCACGGTGGAAGTTCTGCGATGAGTGCAATCGATGATAAAACACCTAATGCTTATGAAGAGTCATGGGATGGTGTAACTAACGGTGATGAAGAAACACTAGTTGGTGGATCATCTGGAGACAACATGTTTACTTACAAATCACCAGATTTTGGTGGTGCAGTAGTAACAGTTGGTTATCTTCCAGGTGGAACTGCAAAAACAACAACAGGTAGTTACATGGACTTTGGAGTTACGTTAACGCCAGAAGCTGTTGAAGGTTTAACTGTTGGTTTTGCAATGGGTGAAAGTGAAGAGACTGCTGGTAGTGCAGTTGATGAGCAAGCTGCGTACGTTTTATACACGTATGGTTCAATTACTGTTGGATATCAAATGAACGAAGCAGATGGTCCTGCATCAACTGATGATGTTGAATTTACAGCTGCAGGTATTTCTTATGCTGTAACAGATGATATTTCAGTTGCTTACAACCAATCTACATCTGACATGGCGTCTGCAAGTAAAGACCAAGAAGCAACAGGTATTTCTGCTTCTTACACATCAGGCGGTATTACTATTGCTGGTATGATGAACTCTATTGACAATGTAAGTCATGGTTCTACTGATGCAGAAGGTTACGAGCTTAATATCTCATTTGCATTCTAATTAATTTAGAATCAAATTATTTAAAAGGGCCCCTTTTATGGGGCCTTTTTTTTATTAAAAAAAGATATAGCTGCAAAACCAACACAGTTTAACAACTTAAGTTTTTTCAAATTATTTTCATTGATACCACCTAAAGCTACAATCTTCAGATCCGTATTGGTAGTGAGATTCTTGAATTTATTAATACCCAAATAATTATTATTTTTCCTAAAGATTGAGGATAAAAAAATGAATTTAATTTTTTGAAGTTCCTTAATTCTAATTTCTTTTAAATTGTGAGCAGAACCAATTATTAAAAATTTTTTTTTGAAATTGTAAGCTAAATGACTAAAACTTTTATTATAGGATGGGATATAAGCCCCATCTAAATTTAGATGTATCGCTAACTTAATGTTGTTAGCTAAAATAAACTTAACTCCCTTTTTTTTGCAATAACTTTTAAATTTTTGAATGACAGCAATTTTTGAAAATGCATTATAATTTCGATAAATAATTACGGTATTTTTATCTTGTTTGTCAATGTTTTTTGTATCAAATTTACTTATAAAGTAATATTTTTTAAAAAAGTTATGCATGATGTAATTAAAAATTATAAAGAAATAATTAGTGCAATTGAGCAAAGATTAAAAGATCAAAATATTACCATTCCCCCAAAAGTTATTGCAGTATCGAAAACTTTCACATTAGATAAAATTTTGCCCCTGATAGATTGTGGTCATTTAGATTATGGGGAAAACAAAGTTCAAGAGGCAATTGATAAATGGTCTGAAATCAAATTGACTAAAAAAGACTTAAAACTTCACCTAATTGGTAAATTACAAACTAATAAAGTAAAACAAGCAGTTAAAATTTTTGATTATATTCATTCTGTTGATAGTGAAAAGCTTGCAAAGAAGATAGCAGAAGAGGAAGCGAAACAAGGTAAAAAAATTAAAATATTCATTCAAATCAATATTGGAAATGAAGATCAAAAATCAGGCATTAAGTTAAATCAGCTATCTGACTTTTATAAATTTTGTAAAACTTTAGAACTCAATATTATCGGTCTAATGTGTATTCCTCCTTTTGAAGAAGACCCAAAAAGATATTTTGAACAAATGAAAACGATTAGTCAAAGATTAAACATAAATGATCTCAGTATGGGTATGTCCTCTGATTACTTGGAAGCTATAAATCATTCTGCCACTTATTTAAGAATAGGTGCGAGTATTTTTGGAAATAGAAATTAGTTAATTTTTATTTTAGAACTCCTATTAATTAATTTTACCAAAATTAAAAAATCTTTTTTACTCAACACTATACATCCGGCTGTGAGTGCATAGTTTCTTGTAACATGCAAAAATATACAGCTTCCTTTTCCTACTATTTTTTTTTTAAAATTATATTTAATTGGAATTACTAGATCGTATTTACGATCTTTACGAAAAAGTTTTTCGTGTGAAATTTTTTTATTAACAGTAATTAATCTGTTATATTTTTTGGGATGATTAATGTCATTACACCAACCCATATATTTTTGGATGGGTATACATTTTAATTTTGTTTGTGGCTTTTTAATTCTATCTTTTCGATAATAAAGATACTCAATAGAAAAAGTTCCAACTGGAGTTTTATAATCTCCTTCAATTTTTTTTTTACTAACCCCTTTTTTACCTATACTACAGTTAAAATAAAAATCATCTACTTGAAGAGTATGTTTGTTTTTTAATAAAATTAACATATTTTATATACTTATGAATAAACAAAATTTAATCATATTTAAACTTAAAACTTTTTATAATATTTTAAAAGAACTTGAGTCGGCTATTAACTTTAATATTTTCGAGGCTACGGATGAGAAAAAATGTAAAGAATTTCAAAAAAAATTTGATAATTGCATAGTTATAACTTCACAAAAAAATGAAAATATTCCAAGAGCCATTAATTTAGATAAATTTCCGATTAAAGTTTTTAAATTAATTGAAACAATTAATATTCAGTTTCTTAAAAATCAATATCAAGATAAATCTGATATAAACTTAGGAAAATATAAAATTAATATTAATTCAAGGGAACTAAAATTAAACGAGGATGTTTTGAAGCTTACTGAGAAAGAAATTAAAATTATAAATTATTTAAACAAATTAAGTAAATCAGTTAGCATTGATGAATTACAATTAGAGGTATGGGGGTATCACTCAAAACTTGAAACACATACTGTTGAAACTCATATTTATCGGTTGAGAAAAAAAATTTTAAAAAAATTTAATAATAAGAATTTTATAATAAGTAAAAAAGATGGTTATAAAATCAATCTTTATTAAAATAATTTATATTGACATTAAAACTAATCACAATTCGGTCTTCACTTGACTTATTTTCGTTTACTTTATGAGGGAGGTAAGCAGGAAATAAAAACAAATTTCCTTCCTCGATTTCTAAAGCAGCTGCTTTAACATTAAATTCTGTTTTTTTTTCAGGTGCTGGATAACTATGTGTTGCTACTGTATTTGGATTCTCTATAACAAATTTTCCAGCTTTTTCTGGAGCCTTAACATAATATGCTGCACTTAAATATGAGTTTGGATGAGTATGTATTACATTGAAATCATTCGGTTTGTTAATAATTGCCCACATCTCTGAAACTACTATTCTTTCTGGTTCACACTTCCATCCATAACATTTGAAAGTATCAAAAATATATTTAGATAGTTCTAATGTAAATTTATTTTGTATGCTTCCTTTTTCATTAACAGCAAAAGGTTTAGAATGCCAACCTCCACGATTGGATCTAATCATTCCTTCCTCATCCTCTTTTTTCAGTTTGTAAATATATTTTTCTAACTCTTTATTAAAAGTTTTATAATTATCAACTTTGTATTTGAATATTGGTAGGGGAAAATATTTTAAGATTTCTCTATTAGTTATCATTTAAATATATATTATAATTTACTTAAGCTTATATTTTTAAATATTAACTTTATAATGAAGAAATTAAATAAAAAAAACCCTTATTTAGCAACATTATATACAAAAAAATATAAGTTAAAAATTGTGAAACCTAAAAAAGGAAAGGGAAGTTTTAAACGTAAAAAAAACTAATTGAGTCTAGCTCCAATTTTTTGAATAATTTTTGATGACATATCTGTACCTAGTTCAAGACTTTCTCTTAACGATAAATTATTAATATGACCGTGAAGAAAACCAGAAGCAAAAAGATCACCAGCCCCTGTTAAATCCTTAATATCCAAGTTTTTTTTACTTTCACACTCTACGATATCATTATTTTTTATCACTACACTACCTTCTTCACCTCGAGTAATCACAACTAGTCTTTTAATACTTTTACAGAATGCAATAACTTCATTGAAGTCTTTAGCGCCAATTAACGAGCTTATTTCCTGTTCGTTACAAAAAGTAATATCTAATCTATTTTTAACCATTTCTAAAAAATGAGATTTATGTCTTTCGACACAAAAAAGATCTGATAATGACATGGCAACTTTATTTGAATTATTAATGGCTTTATCGAACGCTTTTTTTGGCTCACCCTCATCCCATAAGTAACCTTCTAAAAAAGTAATTTCTGATTTTTTTACTATTTCTGAACTAACATCTTTGTCGTCAATTTTTCCAGCTGTCCCTAAGAAAGTACACATTGTTCTCTCCGAATCAGGTGTAATTAATATTAAACAACTGCCAGTTGGCATAGGTTCATCTTTCCTTGAATATAAGTAATTTACATTTTCTTTTTTTAAACCAGCTTCATATTTTCTACCTAATTCATCATCTTTAACTTTACCAATAAAACCTACATCATTTCCTAATTGAGACAATCCAACAATTGAATTAGCAACAGATCCTCCAGAAATAGTCTCTTCAATTTTTACTTCACTTATTAAATTTTTAAACTCAATTTCGTCTATAAGTTTCATAGTACTTTTAGTTAGTGAATGTTTATATAAAAATTTATCGTCGACTTTACAAAGTACATCAACAATTGCATTTCCGATTCCTAAAATTTTCATATTTACGCTTTTTTTGTAATTACAGATTTTTTTCTATTAGGATAGCAAGTGGTGCATATTTTACAAGTTAAACCATAGCACTCTCTTGCTTTACAATATTCTCGTCCATAAAAAATTATTTGAAGATGTAGCCTAGACCAAGTTTTTTCTGGAAATATTCTTTTTAAATCGTTTTCTGTTTGAATAACATTTTTACCATTTGTTAAACCCCAGCGCTGAGCAAGTCTATGAATATGAGTATCAACCGCGAATGCTGGATAACCAAACCCTTGAGACATCACCACACTTGCAGTCTTATGACCAACACCTGGTAATTTTTCTAAATCTTCGAATGTTTTTGGAACTTTTCCTGAGTGTTTTTTTATAATCTCTTTTGACATCAAGTAAATACTTTTTGCTTTAATTCTAAAAATCCCAATTCTTTTGATTAATTTTTCAATTTTTCTACGACCTAATTTTACAAAGTGTTCTGGTTTATAATATCTAGGATAAATATTTTTTGTGACATTGTTAACATTTATATCTGTACACTGTGCAGACAATAAAACAGACACTAGAAGGGTAAAAGTATTTTTGTGTTTAAGGGGTACAGGTGCTGTAGGATAAATTTTATTTAAAATTTTAATTATTTTTTTTGCTTTTTCTTTTTCATTCATTATGAGAAATTAAGCAAGTCTCTCATCGAATATAAACCAGGCTTTTTCGTCATTAACCACTTAGCTGCTGTTAAGGCGCCATCAGAATACAAGGCTCTATCAAACGCTTCATGGTTCAAGGTTATTATTTCTTTACCACTTGAAAATCTTACCTCGTGTTCACCAATGATTTCTCCTTTTCGAATTGAGTTAAAGTTAATTTTTTTTCCATAAGGAAAAGATTTTCTATTTAAATACTTCTTACCAATCAGACGGTAAAGATTTTTACCTTTTCCATCAGCAATTCCTTTTCCTAGCATTAGAGCAGTTCCAGATGGATAATCCTTTTTATATTTATGATGGACTTCAAATATTTTACTTAAATAATTATCGTTTAAAGATTTGGAGGTAATTTCTGTTAAATACATTAATAAATTTACCCCTAAACTCATATTACCAGCTTTTAGTAT
>MDTG01200531.1_pt1 | contig 11045 bp, 14 predicted proteins | sample 811421 | NCBI WGS metagenome assembly MDTG01 (sample SAMN05326645, study PRJNA326480) | marine metagenome | isolation source: seawater | place: Pacific Ocean: South East | collected 2011 | reverse complement strand
GAAAGAAATTAGAGGAGCAACGCAAAGCAGAAGAAAGAAAGAAATTAGAGGAGCAACGCAAAGCACAAGAAAAAAAAAAACTAGAAGAACAACGTAAAGCACAAGAAAGAAAGAAATTAGAAGAGAAACGAAAAGCTGAAGAAAGAAAGAAATTAGAGGAGCAACGCAAAGCAGAAGAAAGAAAGAAATTAGAAGAGAAACGAAAAGCTGAAGAGCAAAAAAAATTAGAGGAACAACGTAAAGCAGATGAACAAAAGAAGTTAGAAGAGAAGCGAAAAGCAGATGAGCAAAAAAAATTAGAACAACAACGCAAAGCTGAAAAACAAAGAAAAAAAGAATTAGAATTAAAACGCAAAGCAGATGAACAGAAGAGATTAAAGGATCAACTTAAAGCCGAAGAACAAAGAAAAAAAGAATTAGAACTAAAACAAAAGTCAGAGCAAAAGAGAAAATTAGAGGAAAAACGCAAAGCTGATGAAAGAAATAAAAAGGAATTAGAGAAGTTAAGAAAAGCAGAAGATAAAAGACAAAAAAAGGAGATTGAGAGAGCCAAGAAAGAAGAAGAAAAAAGACAAAGAAAATTAAAAAAAGAAAAGCTAGCTGAAGAAAAAAGAAAAAAAAAAGAATTACAAAATGCTAAAAAACTTGAAGAAAAAAGGAAGAAGGAGCTACAAGCTTTAAGAGAGGCGGAAAAAGAGAGACAAAGAAGTGAAATTGAAGAAGCTAGAAAATTACTTGATTTAAAAAAGAAACAAGAAATACAAAGAAAATTTACTTTAGAGGAAGAGAAGCAGTTAGAAAAAAAGAAAAAGTTAGCAGATGACTTAAAAAAACGAGAAGAAGAAAAAAAAAGAAAAAGAGAGTTGGAGAAACAGAAACTAGCAGAGCAAGAAAAAATAAAATTTGAAAGAATGAAACGAAAAGAATTGGAAAAGAAGATAGAAAGTGAAAGAAGAATAAGAGAAAAACAAAGATTAGTTGAAGAAAGAAGATTAAGAGAACAGCAAAAACAAAAAAAGAAAGAACTAGAAAAATTACAAAAACTCAAAAAACTTGCTGAAAGAAAGAAACTCAAAGAGGATCTTCAAAAAAAGAAGGATCTAGAGAGGAAGTTCAATGAAGAACAAAGAATTAGAGCAAAAAAGGACTTAGCTCAACAAAAAAAAGAAAGAGAAATTCTCATTACAAAACAAAAAGAGCTTGAAAAACAAAAAATAAGAGAGAAGCAAGCTTCTAGAATAAAAGAAAATAAGCCAATAAGTAAAGACAATAAAGAGAAAATTGAGGAAAAAAATGCAAAAATTGCCTCACGAAAAAAAATCCAAACAGAAAAATATAACAAAATGATGGAAGCAAAGCAAAAAGAACTTGAAATAGCTGAAAATCCTCAAGATTTTACACAAGTTACAGTTATCAATAAAAATGACATTCTAAAAGATACAAAAGATTCGAATAATAAAGAAAATGAAATTGCTCTTGATAATATTGAAACTAAATTTCTTAAAAAAGAATTAAAACGAAAAAGGGAAGAAGAGATAGAAAAAAGAAAGTTTTCTTATTTTAGTAAAAAAAATAAAGCTGAAGATGTTGTGGAAGATAAAACAAAGCAATTCTTTGACGAGACTTCTATAAAAAAAACTTTCTCAAAAAAGAAAAATGATAAATCTGAGAAAAATGCAGAGAACAAAAAGAAGCTTGAAAAAAAGAATATACAAAATTCCCAAAATAAAAAGATCCAAAAAGAAAATGAAATTTTAGCGGCTATTATAAAAAAACCAAGTTCAATAGTTGAGTTAAGAGAACAAGAAATCAGTTCCAAAAGAGAAATTTTGAATTTTGAAGAGGAAAAAAAAGAATTAGGAATAAAACAAAAGAGAAAACTTCAAGAATTTGCGAATATAATAAAAAACAAACCAGTTAGGATTATTATAAAAACATATGTTTCAAAAGATGAAGAAAATTTTAATAAATATAAGCAAATATCTAAATCAAGATCACTTTACATACGAGCATTCTTGATTAATCAAGGCATATCGCATAATAGAATAAAAATTGAAACAAATGAAGAAAATGTAACAAAAAACTGGAAGAATGAGGTAATATTAAACTTTATTGGTGTATAGATGAAAATTATCGGTAAATATCTAATAAGAATTATTTTTTTCCTGTTTGTTATTTCAACACTATTATTCTTTCACTTTGAAAATCTACGGCTATTTTTTTTGACAAACCAAACACTTAACTCTGTAATTTTGAGTGTTATATCAATTGGTATAATTTATAATTTAAAACAACTTCTCAATTTAAAAGACGAATTATCTTGGCTAAACAATGTATTTAAGTCTGCTGTTAGCACTAAACTCAGTGCAAAATCACCAAAGGTATTGAAATATCTAGATAATTACTTGAAAGAACACTCTGGTAAATTTATTTTTACACAATCTTCAATGAAAAGTGTTATGGAAAGTCTTGAAGGAAGACTCATGGAGAGCAGGGAAATATCAAGATATATGATTGGGCTTTCAATATTTCTTGGTTTATTAGGTACATTTTGGGGATTATTAGAAACAATAAATTCAGTTGGCGCTACCGTAAGTGGCTTGGATTTCTCAGAAAACACTCAGAAACTTTTTTCTGTTTTAAAAGATGGATTAGAAAAACCATTGAGTGGAATGGGAACAGCATTTAGTTCATCGCTTTTCGGTTTAGGGGGTTCATTAGTGTTAGGCTTTCTTGATTTACAATCCAATCAAGCACAGAATAGATTTTATAACGAAATAGAAGAAAAACTAGCTGAAAGAACTAAATTTTCACTTATGAATTTGGATCAAAGTGATAAGAAAAATTTAGCACCAGCTTACATAGAATCTTTAATTGAAGTCACGACAGAAAACCTCAAAAAATCGACAGCTGTCATTGAAAAACAAAACGTTCATCAAGAATCAATTTCAAAGTCAATCCATGAAATTAATAGGATTATATCAGATAATACAAATCTAAATAATGATATTAAAGAAGAAATAAAGGTTTTATCTAAAACTATAGCAAATATAAGCAAAAGACAGTGAGATCAATACGAAAAAATATACATGAAATAAATATATGGCCAGGTTTTGTGGATATACTTGGTACGTTATTGATTGTTACTATTTTCACTGTCTTAATTTCAACAATCACACAGATTTTTTTTAATGATCAGTTAGAAATTAAAAGAGGAGAAATATCAACCCTTGATGAAGAGATAAAAAAACTATTATCTCAAATAGAAATAGAAAGTAAATTAAATAAAAAACTTGAACAAAAAAATAAAAATATTGCAAAATTTTTATCTGATGAGCAACAAAAAACTAAAAGATTAGGTTTAAAAAAAGCGGAAATCGAAGAACTAAAAAAAAAATCTGATTATTTACTTAAAATGAAATCTCAGGAACTTGGTCAAATCGTTGATGAAAAAAGTGATCTTCTGGATAACCTTAAATCAAAAAACGCTGAAGTAAAAAAACTAAGTAAACTTGAAGAGGAAAAATCACTTGAGATTTTTGAACTTAAAAGAAGTATTAATAAGTTGAATGAGCGTTTAAGTACATTATCAAAGCTCCTTATCGAAGCAGAAGAAAATGATAAATCAAATAAAGTTAAAATAAAAAATCTTGGTCAAAAATTAAATCAGGCATTAGCAGGTAAAGTAGCTGAATTAAGGAAGTATCAATCTGTTTTTTTTAAGAAAATCCAGGAATCCTTGGGTGACAGGGAGGACGTGGTTGCGTCTGGCGATAGATTTATATTTCCATCAGAGATTTTTTTTGAATCTGGATCAGATATTATTCAACTCGATGGCTTAAAAAAATTAGAGGAAATTGCAATCAGCTTGATAGAAATTTCTGAAAAGATTCCCAAAAAGATTGATTGGATATTGAGAGTAGACGGGCACACAGACAAGATACCAATAAAAAATGAAAGATTTGATTCTAACTGGCACCTTTCAAGCTCAAGAGCAATAAATATTGTTAAGTTTTTTATTGCTAAAGGAATAGATCCTCATAGACTAGTTGCAGCAGGTTTTGGAGAAAATTATCCTATTGATGATGGAGAAACTGAACAATCATTTAAAAATAATAGAAGAATTGAAATCAAGTTAACTACGCGTTGATTTAAGGATACCAATTCGCATCAATATCTTTTTCTCAATCTCCCAGAAATATTTAAACTGACCAAATATTGTTCCGATAATAATTAATAATATTTGGTAAAGTGGAAAAATTATAATTAATTTCAATAACCAGTAAAAATTATTTTCAATTAGACTCTCTCCAAAAAATCCAATTAAAACATACTTTCCAAGGATTACAGATAGGGATCCAGTAATACCAAAAACTGTAAAAATAATTAGAAGATGAATAAGGTTTTTAACCTTAAAAAGTTTAATTAATTTGTTTAACATATCATGCACTTAACTCTGATTTCAAAAGGTCAAACAATTCTAATTTGGGATCTCTTGTACTTACCCAAGCATAAGAATCCAACTTAGATTTTTCAAAGTGATGAGCTCCACTTTTGGGAGAGGATAGCCAGATCTGAGATGTCGGAGAATGCATACTTATTATAAAAACGCTTTTATCTTTTAAAGATTCAATCTTAATGTTCTCTTCTTCATAATCTATCTCAAAGTCTTCGAATTCAGATTCAACTAAGTTAAAAATTTCATCTAAAGTTAGCTGAGCTTGTTCTTTAAAATCTGTCATTTTAAAAATTGTTTTATTGCAAACTTAATCTAATAGTTATATAAAATGAGTCAAGAATTATGAAAAAAGATATACACCCAAAATATCACAAAATCAATGTTCAATTGACAGATGGAACATCTTTCGAAACACGTTCTACTTACGGAAAAGAGGGTGATACATTGAAACTTGATATTGACCCAGTATCACATCCTGCATGGACTGGAGAAGGTTCAAAAATGTTGGATTCTGACGGTCAAGTCGCAAAATTCAAAAAAAGATTTCAAAATTTGAATTTTAAAAAATAAAACTATGAAGGCAGTTTTCTTTGATAGACCAGGACCCCCTGATGTCTTGAAGATCATTGATTATGATGTTCCAAGTATTGGAGAATACCAAATTTTAATAAAAGTCAAATACGCTGGCGTTAATAGACCAGACATTATTCAAAGAGAAGGAAATTATCCCGCTCCTCCAGGACACTCTGAGATATTAGGTTTAGAAATTTCTGGTATAGTTTATAAAGTTGGGAGAAAAGTGAGAAAATTTAAGGAGGGAGATAAAGTGGCCGCACTTGTAAATGGAGGAGGTTACGCCGAATTTTGCGTAGCTGATCAAGAAACAGTCTTTAAGGTGCCAAATAAAATTTCATTGAAAGAAGCTGCGACTATACCCGAGTGTTTTTTTACTGTATGGTCCAATCTGGTAATGAGAGGAGGACTTAAAAAAAAGGAGAGTGTTTTAATTCATGGTGGAACAAGTGGAATAGGTGTTGCAGCAATTCAAATACTTAAGCTTTTTAATTCAGAGATATTTACTACCGTCGGCAACAAACAAAAAAAAGAATTCTGCAAAAAATTAGGAGCTAATTATGTTTTCAACTACAAAGAAACAGATTTTTTTGATGAAATTAAAAAAATAAAACCAAAAGGAATAAATTTAATTTTAGACTTTATTGGGGGAGAATATGTAAGAAAGAATATTGATTTGTTGTCTACGGAAGGAAAGTTAATAAATATTGGGTTTCAAAATGGTTCAGTTGTAAATATAAATTTAATGAAAATTATGTTAAAAAGACTTGTTCTAACAGGTTCAACTCTGAGAATTAGAAATTCTAAATTCAAAAGTCAAATCATGAATGAGTTAATAAAATTTGTTTTTCCTCACTTTGAAAATGGCAAAATAAAATGTTATATTGATTCAGTTTTTAAGATTGAAAATGTAATACAGTCTCATAAAAGATTGGAAAAAGGAAACCATATAGGTAAGATTGTATTGGAATTGTAAGGAATATTTATGAGAAAACCATTAATGCCAAAGGCAACTGCTAGTTGGTTGATAGATAATACATCCCTGTCATTTAAACAAATATCCGAGTTTGTTGGCATCCATGCTCTTGAAATTCAAGCTATTGCAGATGGAGAAGTTTCAAGCGGAATACTTCCTCGAAACCCTCTTGAAAACGGAGAATTAACCCAAGAAGAAATACTAAAATGCGAGAAAAATCATAAATTAAGTCTAAATATTAAAAATTCTGAAGTTCCAATCCCTAACTCAAAAACAAAAGGGTCTAGATATACACCTCTATCAAAAAGGGCCGACAAGCCTAATGGTATTTATTGGTTTATAAGAAATATACCAGAAATGCCAGACTCTAAAATATGTAAGCTTATTGGGACCACAAAAAAAACTGTTCAATCTATTAGGGAAAGAACATATTGGAATATGCAAAATGTAAGAGCACAAAATCCTTTTGAATTAGGATTATGTAATAAAGAGGACATTGAAAAAGTAATAGAAAAATATAGAAGTGATAGTTAGTGACTATTCAATCTCTTTATTTCATCTTTAATTTTTAACTTTCTTTTTTTTAAATCACTTATCTCTAAACAGTCAGAACTTAAATATTTTTCTTTTTCTTGAATGAGTGTATCAAAGAATTCGTGTTTTGAGATTAAGGATTTAATTTTTTTTTCTTTGGCTAAAATTCTTTCCATAAAATTATGTTAATATGTTTTTTTATTTAAAGCTATATATATTTTAAAATGATAAATAAAAAACTTATTTCGATTGTTATGGGAAGCCAATCTGATTGGAAAATTTTATCCTCATGCGAAAAAATTTTAAATGAATTTAAAATTCCATATGAAAAAAAAATAGTTTCTGCACACAGAACACCAGAGAGACTTTATGAATTTGCAAAAAACTCTTCAAAAAATGATATTGAAGTTATCATAGCAGGTGCAGGAGGGGCAGCCCATTTGCCTGGCATGATTGCTTCACTTACAATACTTCCTGTTCTAGGTGTTCCTATTGAAACCAAAAGTCTGAAAGGATTAGATAGTCTTCTATCTATAGTTCAAATGCCAGCAGGCATACCAGTCCCAACTTTAGCGATTGGCAAGCCCGGAGCAATAAATGCTGCTTTAACTGCTGTTTCTATCTTGTCAAACAAATATCCAGAAATAAGAAAAAGACTTGAAAATTTCAGAAAAAAACAAACAAAATCTATCAAAAAAATACCCGGTAATGAATAAAAATATCTTAGGTATAATTGGAGGAGGACAATTAGGAATGTTTATCTGCATGGCAGCTAAAAAAATAGGTGTAAAAACAGTTGTATATTCAAACGAAGAGGATTTTAGTGCTAAAGCATTCTGTGATCGATATATCATTGGAAAACTTGATAATATTAAAAAAATAAATGAATTTATTGATAGTGCTGATTTTTTTACTATTGAAACAGAGAATATACCCAAAGAGTTCTTAAGAAAAATTCAAAAAAAAAAAAAATTATTTCCTTCCAACGAAGTTGTTGAAATAGCTCAAAATAGACTCAGGGAGAAACAGTTTTTGAATAATATAAAAGGGATAAAAACTGCTCCATATTTTAGCATTAACAATTTTAATGAGTTGCAAAATAAAGCAAAAGAATTTAAATATGATTGTATTTTGAAGACTCAAGAATTTGGATATGATGGTAAAGGCCAGTATTTCATCAAAGATTCTAATTTAAATAAATTAAAAACATTAAATTTAAAAAATTTTATTTTAGAAAAAAAAATTGATTTTGAACTTGAACTTTCAGTCATTATCATTGGCAATTTAAAAAAAACTATTTATTATCCTCCAGTTGAAAATCTTCATGAAGAATCCATTCTCAGACAAACAATTTATCCTGCAAGGATAAATGAAAAACTTTCGAATGCGGCAATAAGTATGGCGTTGACAATATCAAAAGAACTTCGTCTAGAGGGTGTTTTAGCCGTCGAAATGTTTGTTACTAAAGATCAAGAAATCTTAATTAATGAATTGGCACCGAGACCACACAATTCTGGTCACTGGACTATGGATTCATCCAACTTTAGTCAATTTGACAACCTTGTAAATATGATAATTAAAGATGAATTGAAAATACCTGAAGCTTTTAGAAATTGTAAAATGATAAATATAATAGGTAATGATTACCAAAAATTTAAAGAAATTGAAAAAACTTTTGTTTCATATGATTACTTTAAAAAAGATATTAGACCAAATCGTAAAATGGGACACTACATAGACTTTGGATAAATTAAATTTTTAAGTTTGGATTTTATTCGACCAAATCTTAGAACAGAATCAATTTGTTTATCAATAAATTTAATTGTTTTAGAATAGTCTTTTGAATTATTTCTTAAATTAAAAATAAATGAAGAAGCATAAATATTCATCAATATTAATCTTTTACTATAAAAATTGAAATCTGTTGACTTATCCCCAGACAGAAACCATATCTCATCACTAACCTTAAATAACATCTTCGTTAAAATTGGAAGTGATTTTTGCTTAAGAACTAATTTCATAATTGTGTTTTTATTGAAATACTTGTCTATAATTTTTATCCTATGAATAACTAGAAATCTAATTTTTTCATTTAATCTTAATTTTTTAAAATTCTGAGGTTTGCCTTTATTCATCATTTCATTAATGAAAATATTTAATTCAAAGATCAATGAATTAATTCCATTGGCAAATATCTCATTAGAAATTTTTTCCTTAGTTTTAGAATCTAGTTTCAATTCATCCAAAGTTTTTTTTAAACATAACTCAAAATCATCTTTTGTCTCAAGGTTTATAAGCAAAAGCCTTAGTATTTTTGATCTGTCTGCTATCTTATACATAATTTTTAAAAAGTTATTTACTTTATTGTATTTTTATATAAAAGTAATGCTCAATTAAAGGAGAAATAAAATTATTAGAGTTAGCGTAAGAGACAACAACCTAGAAAAGGCTATGAGAGCGATGAAGAAAAAGCTTCAACGCGAAGGAATTTTTAAAGAAATGAAACAAAGAAGAGCCTACGAAAAGCCATCTGAAAAAAAAGCAAGACTTTTAAACGAGTGCACGCGTCGCTACAAAAAAATGCTCAGAAAAAAGCTTGAGATTCAGGGATACTAATAATTCAATTTCTTAGTCTAAACTCTTTACAATATCCTCGACCATTTTTTTTGCATCAGAAAATAACATCATCGTATTATCTCTAAAAAATAGTTCATTATCTACACCAGCATAACCAGAAGCCATCGACCTTTTTACAAACAAAACTGTACCTGAATTCTCAACATCAAGGATTGGCATTCCGTAAATTGGACTTGATTTATCAGTTTTTGCAGCCGGATTTGTTATATCATTAGCACCAATTACAAATGCAGCATCAGTATTCGAAAATTCACTGTTAATCTCTTCAAGTTCAAATACCTCATCATAAGGCACATTGGCTTCAGCTAGTAACACATTCATGTGACCTGGCATCCTTCCAGCAACTGGGTGAATTGCATATTTGATCGTTACCCCGTTTTTTTTTAAAATCGCACACATCTCTCTAAGTGCGTGCTGGGCTTGTGCCACTGCCATCCCGTATCCTGGAACTATTATCACACTACTAGCATTAGACATAATAAATGCTGCGTCTTCTGGGCTTCCAGTTTTAACGGTTCTATTTTTATCTTTTTCGACTGCTGTTCCCTCTTCAACTCCAAAGCCTCCAAGAATAACACTAACAAATGACCTATTCATCCCTTTACACATGATATAGCTCAAAATTGCTCCAGAGGCCCCAACTAATGAACCCACAATTATCAATAAATGATTTGACAAAGTAAATCCTATTCCTGCTGCTGCCCATCCAGAGTAAGAGTTAAGCATAGACACAACAACCGGCATATCAGCACCACCTATTGGAATAATTAAAAGAACGCCTAATGCAAAGGATAAACCAACTACTAGCCAAAAAATATCTGTTGATGAATCGAGGGTAAATAGTATTGTGAGAAAAATCAGAGAAATAAATATTAACAAATTTAGAAAATGTTGACCAAAAAAAGTCGTTGGAGCACCACTAACTAACCCCTGCAACTTTAAAAAAGCTACTATAGAACCGGTAAAAGTAATTGCACCGATTGCTACACCAATGGACATTTCAATAAGACTAGCAGCATAAATATTTCCTTGTGCATTCACAATTCCATAACTTTCAGGAGAATAGAAAGCACTAGTTGCAACAAAAACTGCCGCCAAACCAACTAGGGAATGAAAAGCAGCAACCAATTGTGGTAGTGCAGTCATTTCAATTTTAAGAGCGATATACGAACCAATTGCACCACCAATAATAATACCTAAAATAATTAACTCATATGAGAGAACATTTGGATTAAATAGTGTAGTGAGGATAGCAATAACCATCCCAACGATTCCCATTAAATTTCCGTTCCTTGCGGATTCAGGGTTAGACAACCCTTTTAATGCCAAAATGAAAAAGATTGCCGAAATTAAATAACAAATTGCTGTAAGATTTTCAGTCATTTACTCTTCTTATCTTTTTTTTTAAACATTGATAGCATTCTATGTGAGACCAAAAATCCACCAAAGATATTTACAGAAGCCAAAACAATAGCAATGAAACCCATAATTGAAGAAAAATTTATTTCATCAGGGCCTGCGGCTATTAAGGCACCTACTATTATAACACTTGAAATTGCGTTGGTAACTGCCATCAGTGGCGAATGCAGAGCTGATGTCACCCCCCATATAACATAATATCCTATTATACACGCGAGGATGAAGATCATTAACAAATTAATTATCGGATCAATATTTTCCATTTTCTGTTCCCTATTTCTTTTTGTGGTTATTAATAACACATGTTTCTTTAATCACTTCATCATCCCAATTAAATTCTTTAAATTTACCTGATTCGCAAGAATTTAGTAGAAAATTAATTACATTTTTTGAATATAATCTTGATGAGTCTTGAGCAACAGATGCAGCTAAATTTTTTGGACCAAT
>MDTG01038199.1_pt1 | contig 11045 bp, 1 predicted proteins | sample 811421 | NCBI WGS metagenome assembly MDTG01 (sample SAMN05326645, study PRJNA326480) | marine metagenome | isolation source: seawater | place: Pacific Ocean: South East | collected 2011 | reverse complement strand
TAGTCGCTCAAAGTCCCTCGCCGGTACCCGGTGGGGGCCCTGCATCATATGATGCAGGCCCAGTCGCTTCAAGTCCCTCGCCGGTACGCGGTGGGGGCCCTGCATCGTATGATGCAGGTCCAGTCGATCCAAGTCCCTCGCCGGAACACGGTGAGGGCCCTGCGTCTGACGACGCAGGCCCAAGTCCCTCGCCGGCGCGCGGTGAAGGCAACCTACAGCCACTCCCAGCTGCCATTTCCTTTCTGGAAGCGCTTCTACCGGAGCCGTCGCAACCGGTTCTGTCAGCGCTTGGGGGGGATGTGGGAAAGGGCACAGGTCATGACCCAAGCAGTAACCCAATTATCGATTGTGTCGCTAGGTTGCAGGCTGCAGCTCCGACATTTCGAGATGTGCAAGCGGCCATTGACTGTCCTTGCCTCGCAGATCCCGAGCTAGTGGAAACTGAAAAGCAGAAGAGCGATAAGTTCTCCGTCTCCACCTTGGGTGCCGACGAAACCACGCAGTCTCGGCTACAGTCTCGCAACATCTCAGCGATTCTTCGGGCCTACATGAGCCTCGAGGACCAGAACGAAGATGACGAAGAGGTATCGGTCGGAGGAGCTCAGCGGGAGTCGGATACTCTCGACGACTCAACCCTTCAACGACCTCTCCATCTACATCAAGGCGGCGGAGATACTCAACCTCCATCGCGCTTCGATCAACTACGTCCAAAGTTCGGTTTTCCCGAGCCAGAAGGTGGATGGGACTCGGTTCAAGAGCCGGTGAAGTTCGACCGCATCAATCGCGACTTCGGCCAGAAGCTCATCCTCTCTCTCGCTCTCGGGGCCTTCAGCCCTGGGCTGGCAGCCCTTGACACCGGAGCGGCTCGTCACGTCCTCTCGAAGCACGTCAAGATGACTACCTCCCGACCGGGCACGCACCTCGACTCGCTGCTAGCAGCAAACGGGGGACGGTTCATCCCGGAGGAAGTCGGCGATGTCTACATCCGAGCTGTCGACCCTGAGACTCAGGAAGAGATCGAGCCCTTGGTCCTACGCGACGCATGCAAGGTCAACAACTCGCCCCTCTCTCTGGTCTCCATGTCCTTGCTGGCCCAGGAAGGTTGTCAAGCATCTTTCGAGAAGGATAACAGCTACCTACGTTACAACGGACGCAAATATCCGTTGCTCGAGGAAAATGGCTTGTTCTTTCTTCGCATCGACGAGATTCTCGGACAAGACTTCGTCGGCGGACTTCTGGACGTCGACAGCGAGTACGACTCAGTCAAGACGGCTGACGGGAACGTCTACGCCGTTGCAGCCGACCTCGAGCTCCTTCACGCTCGTCTCGGGCACAACAAGACCACTGACATCAAGGTTTTGGTCGACAGAAACATCGTATCTGGCATCAAGATCAAAGGCTCGAAGGACAAGCACTCGGACAACTGCACATGCCCTACCTGCATGAGGCTGGCCAATCGCAAGTCGCACGTCCCTACATCCAGTCGCCTCGAGGACAGCATCGGTCGCGTTGGTCAACGAGTTTCCATCGATCTCATCGGAAAGTTCCCGGAAAGTGTCATCGGAGGTTACAAGTACTCACTCGTATGTGTCGATCATCTGAGTAGGATGGTGCATTGTTTCATGCTTAAAACGAAGGAGTCCGGCGAAGTGATACCCTGCCTCCGCATGCTCATAGACATCTACCGCGCTCAGGGCCACATCATTCAGGAGTTTCGAAGTGACAACGGCTCTGAGTTCGGCACTGCTGTGGAGTCCGAGAATCATAACACCTCGGCCTTCCCGTCGCTCAGCTCTGGCACCCCGGTCGAGTTCCGCAACTCGCAGTTCGATGATTTTTGTCGTGAAGTGAACATCAAGCACACTTTGACGCCCCCCTACGCCCCTGCTTTTAATTCGGTAGTTGAAAGCGCGAACGGGTCGCTGAAAAAGAGAGCCAGCTCGATGCTTTACCATGCTAACCTCAGTGCGTCGTTATGGCCCCAGTCTTTATCGCAGTCTGCCTATATCAGGAACCGTCTGCCGGTGAAGGGCTACATGAACGAGATCACACCGATCGAAATCTTCTCGGGCCTGAAGGCCGACCTTCGACACATCAAGGTTTTCGGTTGTGACGCATATGAGTCTATCCCGGTCGACAAGAAGGAGGCAGCGGACGAGAATTCCACTACGAAGAACCTCATGGGATCTCCTCACAAGGTCAAAAGGTGGATCCACGTTGGACACTCTGAAGGGCGCCAGGGCTGGAGAGTGCTAGACATCGAGACCGGCACTCTTAGCACAAGGTTCAACCTCGTCTTCGATGAAGCGGGTGTAAAGAGGCGCCGAGATCAGCTGCGACTATTCGACCAGCAGATGTCTCTCTATAAGCAGCAGCGATGGAAGGACCAGCATCCGCTAGTTCAAGACGACTTCGACCTTTTTAACAAGGACTCCGAAACGGTGGAAGATGCCCTGCGAATACGTCGACTCTTCGAGGATCATGATCGCGTTCACGAAGACCCTAGCTCCACGGCAGGGCTCCCGACTCCTTTCCCTCTGGAAGCACCGTCTGACCAGCACGGTACCATCCCCACTGATTTCCGTGAAGGTCTCGAGCAAATCTATGACGAGAGCAAGGATGTCGAGCCAGACGAACCGCCGCAGCGGGAGCCCGACGTCGATCAGGCTCAGCGGGAGCACGTCGATCAGGCTCAGCGGGAGCCCGAGGGCGAAGACGACCCTCTCATCATCCACGACATTGCCGATTCTCGTGGGCCTCTATCGGATGAAAGCCTGCGCAGAGACCACGCCGCGGAAGAGCTCTCAAAGGCCTATGGCTGCCGCCCTCTGCGGAAGCAGAAGCCCTTCGTCCCCGTCCCGCTCTCGAAGGACGACTATGAGTTCCTCGAGCGAGCCCAGGAGCAGAACTTCATCATCGAGTACCTGCCCATGGCCAAGAAGCGCGGAAACAAGTCGAAGCCTTCCGACTCCTACGTCCGGTATCAGCTGTACTCTACGGCAACAACTCTGGGCGAGGCCTTTAGACTTGTGGCATCGGCTAATAACAAGTCTTCAGTGCCGAAGAATCGACGAAAACAAGTGATGCACGCGGATATCCTCAACGACTTCGCCAGAGGATTCATCCGCTTCCCGGGCCGAGAGGCCGTGCACCCGACCCACTACGTCAACGCCCAGGAGTTGGCTGATAGGTACTCTGTGCCGATCTGCGGTGCCACTCTCTCGTTTACCTCGAACAAGCATGGCCAGTTCAACCACGATCGCTACCGTCTGGAGCGCTATATCGAGGGCTTGATCCTGGACTCGCGTCACGCCGCTGCGCAATGCCTAGAAGTTTGCGACTCTACATCGAACGAGAAAGGGATTCCTTGTGCTGACTCTTTGGGTCCGGACCCAAAGAGTCAGGCCGAAGATGGAATAGCTGGCCAATCAGCACTCAGCGCAGAGAGCCAGCCTGAGCCGAATCTTTCCAAAGATCATTGTCGAGAGAATGCCACCTCAGCCTCGGGGGAGCCTGCCCAACACGACTACCGTCTGCGCGGAGAAGTGGAACGCGCAGAGTGTATTCACCTTGGACCCGCTCTCGCCGCGGCAGCCCACCAGTCGCACGACGATAAAAGTCCTTCGTCAACGGATGAAGGCAAAACCCCTACGAGGCCCTCTCAAGCGGAGAAGGGCCGCGACGACGATTACAGGCCCTCTCAGCAGGAGAAGGGCCACGACGACGATTACGATCCGGCAACGGATCGCGCATTTTGTGAAGCTCCGGATCCAGACGGCTGGAAGGACTTCTCCAAGCTCTCGGATCCAAGACACAAACAAGTTTGGCTCGACGCGATGCAGAAGGAGTGGTCCACACTGATGGAATTCGGCGCTTTCAAGCTCGTGAAGATGGAGGAGACGAACGGCGAAAGAATCATGGGCGTCCGATGGGTCCTTCGAAAGAAGTTCGGCAGCGACGGGAAGCTGTCGAAAGCGAAGGCGCGACTCGTGGCTCAGGGATGGGCACAGGTCGAGAACGTTCACTTCGAGCCTGATGAGTTGTACGCCTCCACCATGGGATATTCCTCCTTTCGACTGGTCTTGAGCATCGCGTGCTCTCGGCGCATGCACCTTCATCAGCGTGACGTCACAGCCGCCTACATCCAAAGCCACCTCGAGAAGCCCATATTTTGCAGATTGCCACCTCCATATCAGAAAGACGGTCACGCGCTGGCTCTATTACGCGGGCTATATGGGCTCAAGCAGTCAGGGTATCTCTGGACGAAGACGCTCCGCCAATGGCTCGTCAAGGAGCTCGGATTTACGTCCTTCACAAGTGACCAGAACATTTTTGAGAAGAAATGGACAGACGATAACGGCATCCAGCAGTCGGTGATTCTCGCCTCTTACGTGGACGACCTTACACTGGCTACATCGAGCACATCGGCCATGGAGTGGTTCGACTCGAAGCTCGAGAAGCGATTTCCCACCAACGCCACCGAGGCCAGGGAAATCACAGTCGATAACCCAGGATGGATCTTGTCCACCGAAGTTCGCTACGACCGCGAGAACGGCGTCCTCGAACTCTCTCAGAGCAAGGCTATCGAGAAGATTGCCGAAAAGTTCGGAGTCGACAAGCTCAGCAAATACCCGAAGACTCCCCTTCGAATCGACAACAGACTGGCGCCAGTTGAGACCGGCGAATTGGACTACAAGGAGTATCTCTCACTGATCGGTAGCCTTCTACACGTGGCCCAAGTCTCAAGGTGCGATGTGCAGTTTGCGGTCTCATTCCTGGCACGATTCGGAGCCAAGCCTAGCAAAGCTCACTTCGAGGCGGGGAGAGAAGTAGCCGCTTACCTCTACAACACGAGAACGCGCTGCATTCGATACACTGCTGACCAAGATCCAAGCAAGCGAAATGTTCCGATGATCTACGACTCTATCCCGAACAAGCTCCGCATGGCGGTCGACGCAGACCTGGCGGGCACTATCGGTACGGCACGGTCCACGACAGGATACCTGAGCTTCCTCAACGGCGGAGTATGCCAATGGAGCTCAAAGAAGCAGGTCCTGACCGCGCTGAGTAGCACGGAGTCCGAGCTGATTGGCCTCACCGAGGCAGTCAAGGAGGCGCTCTACCTTCGACTCTTTCTCAAGGAGTTCGGGCTCTCGCACGGAAACAAGGTCATTCCGATGCACGAAGACAACTCAGCAGCGATCGAAATGTCCCAGAGCGACAAGGCCTTCCAGAAGGCCAGACACTACAAGGTTCGCCTATCATTTGTACAGGAGAATTGCCGCGGTGACGACCGCACGGTAAATCTCATTCCTACGAAGACTGACGACCAAGTGGCGGACGGCCTTACGAAAGATCTGCAGGGCCACAAGTTCATTCAGTTCAGGGACATCGTTACCGCGGAACCGATCCTCACGTCCAACGACAAAGGCGTTTCGGCGGACGAAGTGCGAGCGGGAGAACAGCGCGGAGTAATCGGTGAAGCCATTAACCTAGTTAGTACAGCGCAGACTGGCTCCTTGCACCGAACATCCGGTGGGGAGGGATACGCCCTTGCCCACCGCAACGCTTCCTCAAAGCTAGACGACAATACACCAGGAGACCACGGGATTACTCCTAGGATGAGTGAACTCATTCGAACCCTAATCCCAGTGACAGCAGGTGAGCCAGATAAGGTCGCCTTGTCGCAACGTAATGCTCATGATCTCGACGAACCTCGTCGAACCACCTCATGCCGGAACTACAGCACGTACAGTACGGAAGGTGGAGTAGCCGAGGATCGAAGCGCGCTAGATGGAGCCCGAATTGCACTCGGGATCCTGACAGGACGTACCGACATCACCCCATGCCTCGTCAGTGCAATTGACGAATCAGCGGACAGTCGACCAAAGTCCAGGGGCAACAGCATAGTCGAAACACCAGATACGTATCATACCAATGCAATCATCAGGGCTTGCATAGACAGCTCGTCTGGAGCAAGAACAGAAAGCAGAGAGCCGGACCATCGCACTGACTCTCTCGACGCCTTCTGCTTTGCACGGATCGGCACTCGGCTGCAGACCGAGGAGCCGCAAGCAGGAAACCACCCTAGCGCGGGTTTAAGCGCCGACGCAGACGAAAACTTACTGTAGTAAGGGAACAGCCAGCCTCGCAGCGCGCGCGAACGGCACGCAGCTTGGCACGTAACCCCGAGTTCTAGGATCCCTATAATCACGAGAGCTCACCCCGTTCTCAGCACTCGACCGATCCCGGAGTTTGAAAGCTCTTTGGACGCGATTAAAGGACCGGAATGAGCGACCCCAGCCCCCCGACATCGCGGCGAGGCAGAGGCGCATCCGGATCGAGAGCAGACGGATCCTCTCGCAGAAGCGGGATCCCAACAACGCGAAGTAGACGCCAAGCTTCGCCCGGCAGAGACGGCCCCGAAGAAGAAAAGTCGAACGCGCTCTCCACCGAGGCGAACGCGATCTCCATCGGGGGCCAAGACCAAGACCAAACGGAAGACCAGGACCAGGACTATGAGTCTGATATGACCATTTACCACGGCATGGACTTTGACTTTGACGACAACGACGACCACGACGACCATGACGACCCTGACGACAACGACGACTATGACGACAACGACGACAACGACGACAACCCCGACGCGGCGCAACGCGGACCTGACGATGAGCCCCCCGCGCCGGACCAGCCAGCCGCACCCGGCGTGGGCCCCGGAGCGGACGTGAGCCGGTTAGTACCCATCTTCTTACCTAGCGTGAAATCCACGGCCCCCGACAGTGACTGCACCCGCGTCATCAACAAGATGTACGTGGAGAGCCAGTTGCAATACGACGTCGAAGATGTGGACTCTGCCTGCAGGCTGAAGCAAGACATCGCGAACTGCATCTCCGTGGTCAGCATCATGAACCAGGGGAAAGGATCACCTGCGCTAACCGACACCGCCATGTGGGACCTCATCAAGACGAACGTCACCAACGCCAAAAGCGGCGTGCTCGGCGGCAATGAGGCACTTCACCTCTACGGGACGTTCCTCTGTGAGTTCCTGCAGATCGACGACGTGTACCGCCACTTCTGTGACACGGTAAACCGTGAGGGTCAGCGGGAGCTCGATGTGGACGATGATCCCGTTCGTCTGGCTGCACTCGAAGCAGCGAGTCACTTCACTGTCGTCCATGACGAGACGCTCACTCTCATGGCGACACTGGCTCTTGAGCACGCTCTCGACGCTCCTGCCAAGTTCCAGAGAGCAACGCGCCTCATCATCCAGGTCATCGCCACTGGCTGTCTTCTCCCAGCTCACGACGTCAAGAAGAAGCTGGAGCAGTTCGCGGGAATGATCCCTGATCATCAGCCGCCGGCTACATCCACCCGTCCTCCTCCTCCTCCAGCCGCGAAGCCCGCTTCAACTGCCGTCAGCTCCGTCCCTCTCAAGCTGGACCCGTTCTTCAAGTCCACGGTGAAAGCCATGGGATCTCGGGGCTTCGTATCCACGGCCTACGACGCGGTTTCTGGGGGCATGCAGTTTGGAGACAAGGTGGAGGACGTGCTCCAGGCCAAGGCCATCGCCGAAGCGTCGACCCTCAGAGATCTCTTGACTGCAGTCATGCCGGCTTTGGGTTCCATGGCGATCGGCGGTCTCGTGCCAGGTGCTGGCGAGATCATTGCCGAGTCTTACGACCGCTCCTCCATCGAACCGGCCAACGTCGAGGACGGGTGGCAGAAAGTTGGCGACGCCAACGCCAAGGCGCTTCGGGGCGTCCAGGAACGCGCTGACAAGGAGATGAAGTCTTCAAGTGATTCTCTCTTCTTCAAGTACCTGGTCGCACTTTCCAAGGAGGGGGCACGGTCCGACAACACCAAGAAGGCTTTCGTAAAGGCCCTCATGTACGTGATGTTCGGGGACGCCGTCAGCGTCCCCGGTGCAGACCCGGAGAGCATCCTCGACGACATTTACCGCCGTTTCCACGCTACGCCGAGCTTCGCGGGGGAATTGGTCCCAAAGGCTCTTCTCCCCTACGTCCAAGATCAACTGCCTGATCCTCGGGGCAATAACGGGCCCTCCGGCTCGACGGTCGGCGGCGCGCGCCTTTCATCGGGGTCCGCCAGTCGTCGCAAAACCGCTTTCTCTTCGGCGACGTCGACGGCCCGCCAGTCGAACGCTTCGGTGGCCACAAGCCCGTCGGCAACGGCTCTTTCGGGTGCCGGTGACGCCCGAGTCCAGCGGGAGGCTTTGACCACGAGGAACAAGCTCCTCGCTCTCTCTCAAGTCGCCTTGGTCTCGCAAGCTACGACCAGCTACGCCATTCTTGCGAACGAGTCGCATCTCTTTGCGCTGGACATCCTCTCATCAGCGTCAACGAAGATTGGTGAAATAATTATTCACTGGCTGCAGCATATCGTCGAACATCCTGAAACCAACGTCGCTCGGTCGATTAAAGGTTACCTCGACCTCTCACAAGCCACCGAGATGATCAACGTCATTACTAAGATGACGATGGAAGGTCACCCAGAGACCTGTGGGCATGAGGTCAGCTGCGACGGCCCCGACGACGAGATCTTCGTGGACACTAGCGGTGGTGGCTTCTTTCCCTGCTCCGTCGAAGGTTTCAACATCCGTCCGACTATGAACAACGTGCTCGCCGTGACTTACCGAAGCAACGTCTTTTCGGTCTTCAACGTCTTCAACTACCTTCACGATGTAGCCGGTGTGCCTCGCCAGGTGAAGTCAGCGTTGACCGGTCTTTTCACGGCCCTCAATTTCGGATCTGGGCTCCACGTGGATTTACTGCTTGAGCACAAGAGGGACACTTACGCGGCGGTCCTGAATGCAGTGGTGACTTCCACCCCCATGACCGAGTTCGCCAAGGTCTTTCAGTCCATCGGGATCCCTGTCGAGAAGGTGCTCCTCAACGGATCTGAACACATCGTCCCTGTCTGCCTTAATTCAGACCATATGCTCGGCTTGAACATCATCCAAGCTTTCGAGAACCCAAAGAAGGAGGGCAATGCTTTCGAGCAGACTTTCACGATCGGTGTGCAGCAAGAGATCATGGAGTCCTCGAATCCAGTCGAGATGGCTCTGCGCTACTACGAACTACACGTGGCGAATGCGCAGCTCCAGCAGCGAGTGGCGGGTGCCAAGGTCTCGCACTCCTCCTCTCTGGCCAACGCGGCAAAGTTCAAGAATCACCTCAAGGCCTTCGGCGTGAACATCCACAGCGGCTCGAGCAGTCGGCTTAAAGGCCCCGGATTCGCCGGCACGGTCGTTAACGTCTTCTCCGCTTTCCCTGACGAGGGGTCATCTAAAGGCTCGAAGAAAGGGGAGCCCAGCAAGGGTGACAAAGACAAGTCCGTCAAGAACGATGACCCCGTTATCGGCCTGGCTTACAACGCTCGCGAGAACTGCACTGTCGACCAACTCAGAGAGGCTGCGTCCAAGGACTCCAAGGTCTCGAAGAAGGATTTCTTTGTTCTGCTCATACGCTATTGGTGTGGTTACGGTGATCGTGATGATAAGCTGAAGGAGCTTCGTCCAATACTCCTCTCCGTCGGTGTCCCGGGCGACATGGTGTCGGCCCTCATGACCAGGACCATCCCTCCGAAGGACAAAGCGAAGCTTCTGTACGTCCAGGATCGCAAGGGCACCGGACGTCCGAACTTCGGCCTCATCAACTTCAGCATCAACAACCCTGACAAGGTCCGCGCCTACGCTCGACTTCCTGCCAAAGGCCAAGCTGCTGTTGACTTCCTGCGCGACTTCGGAATCCCGCCTCCTCAACGCGATGGCTACTGCCGCACCGTCACCGACATCCTCGATGATAAGTACGGCAAGGGTAAATGGACTATTGATTCAGTCTCGAGTGAGGTATTCGACAAGCTCCGCGTCATGCCCCCCAAGCGACACGGGCCTCCTATCGGCTCAGTGGTCGTAGCTGATGACGACGACGTCGCGGCTGAGGAAGAGATCGGCGGTGACGATGATGTCGCCTCTCAAAGTGGCAAGAAGAGGAAAAAGCCCAGGGATAAGAAGTCCAAGAAGGCCCAACTCGGGGAGACTCTGCGCAAGAAGGAAGAGGACGAAAAGCGACTTCTACTGCTTCGGGAGAAAGCCGTCAAGCTCGAGGTCGACCTCAACGCGAAGGCTATCGTCCAGTATGCTAAAGGAACCAACGATGGCTCCGCCGGGGGGGCGAAGATCACCTCTAACCCGAACAAGATCGCCAACACCTCCACGGATGGGACCGGCGCGCAAGAGGACGGGCCTTCGGATGACGCAGCCCTCGAGCTAGCCAAAACTCGGGCGGAGATCGAAAAACTACAGAATTGACTTACCAATCGACTACCAGGCATCAATGAGTGGAACCAACACCTCATGTGGCACTCCTTCCCGACTTTCTTGAGCATAGTCGAACAGCGAGGGTGGAAAATGACGGACCATGACGACGTCACAGACCCCTCGCCGCATCTTGATGTCCCGCTCGCTGCTTCGGCTACGGTACCGGGATTGTGTACACGATGCTATGCCCCTTTGCATGGATTCCTCTTGCCTCACTACGCCGATTGGACACGCCGGAGCCAGCTCATAGACCCTGAGATCTGTGTGCTGACGTCTGACGATGTGTCTTCTTATTTCTCTCCCCATCCTACCACTCCGCACCTCTGCGCCTCTTGTGTTCCTTCTGAACCATCCGCAGATACTCAGACGCCAAGCCTCGATGAACCTCGTCATCCTGGCCATCCATCTTTCAGTATAAGCCCTTCCACGGAAGGCTCCCATGCCGGGGCCCCCCTTGCCTCGGTCCACCCACACCATCAGCTCTCAAGTCCTTCGTCGCAAGGTGAAGGCATCCGAAGTCCTGTGCCAGCAGTCACAGGCCTAGTCGCTCAAAGTCCCTCGCCGGTGCCCGGTGGGGGCCCTGCATCATATGATGCAGGCCCAGTCGCTTCAAGTCCCTCGCCGGTACGCGGTGGGGGCCCTGCATCATATGATGCAGGCCCAGTCGCTTCAAGTCCCTCGCCGGTACGCGGTGGGGGCCCTG
>MDTG01410452.1_pt1 | contig 11046 bp, 6 predicted proteins | sample 811421 | NCBI WGS metagenome assembly MDTG01 (sample SAMN05326645, study PRJNA326480) | marine metagenome | isolation source: seawater | place: Pacific Ocean: South East | collected 2011 | reverse complement strand
CGCTGATTAATTTATAATTTTAATTTTAACCTTTTAATTTTAACCTTTTAATTTTAACCTTTTAATTTTAACCTTTTAATTTTAACCTTTTAATTTTAACCTTTTAATTTTAGTTATTAATTTTTAATTTTCTAATTATTAATTAAAGTATTAAAGTATAAAATGAAGACATTTGCAAATTATTTTTTAATAATAATTCTAATTACTATTATTTATATTTATTTTGAATCACAATCCTATGAAGTAGTTTATGTGACATCTAAAGTTGATGGACGTAGATATTTAGTAAGAAATCTTCCAGATAAGCAACAAGCAGCAGATATGATAGCAACTATTAGTCAAAAATTACAAAAAGTAGTTAATTATCTAGATAAAGCAAACACCACTACAATTTATTATAAATTTTTAAATAAAGGAAAAAAAGATTCTGCGAAGGATGCTCCATTAATAGAAAAATTAGGGGAAGATATTGATAGATTGGTTAAAAATTATGACCCAGATGCTCTTAGTGAAAGTACTCCAGATGCTAAATTTACTTCTTATTCAGTAAATAAAGGGGAAAAAGTATATTTTTGTCTTCGTGCTAGAAACAAAGAAGAAGAAAAATTAGAAAAATTAAATACTATGATGTTTGTGGCACTTCATGAATTAGGACATTTAATGACTAAAGAAATTGGACATGTACCACCATTTTGGGCAAACTTTAAATTTTTAATAAAAGTAGCTATTCATTTAAAAGTATATAAATTCACAGATTTTAATAAAAAACCAGAAGAATATTGCGGAGTTGATATTACAGATACACCCTATAAAGGGGATTAATTTATAATAAAAGTAAGGATATAATTAGTAATACCAAATAACAAATAATAAATAATAATAATTATTTTGAATAATTATTTTGAATAATCCTTTTTAGATAAGTAGAAATATAAATAAATACAATATGCAAAAGATATCATTATGGAAATACTATAAAATCCAAATTGTTCTACTTTGTAATTATCAAATAAAAATGTAAATGTTATAAAGGATAATACAAATACAGGATAATAATAATTAATAAATTTTTTTACATAAAATGCCATAATCCCTACATATGCTAATAATACTAAAGTAATAATTAAAAATCCCTTTAAAATTGTATCACCTTCTGAATAATTAAATAATTGTATATCTGTGCTTGTTTGTGAATTATCCATTTTTCCTTTATTTTTATTTAGATTTTAGATTTATATTAATATTAAAAAGTAGTAAATAATAAAATAAATAATTTGAATAATAATTTGAATAATCGATAATATTTAAATTACACTTCAATTCTAGAAATATTTAGAAAATGTGGCTTACTATGTGTTTTTTTAGTTATATTACTTCTGGATAAAGATTCACGCTTTTTAGAAGATTTATTAGAAGATTTATTATAATTATTAGTTGCTATTTTACTTTTGCTAGAAGATTGTCTTTTACTTTTTTTAGCACTATTTTCCTGTGCGCAATGTTTTTTTCTACAAGTATTGTATTTATTATACAAATTATTACATTTTTTCTCTTCGCATATATTAAACTTTTCATATTGTTTTCTATTACGACTATTTTTTTTGCTTATAAATTTTTTAATTTCTTTTTTAAACTCTTTATTTTCTTTACTGCATTTTTTATTAGTGCAGATTTGTAAATTTTTGTAATTTTTGTTAAAATTTTTGATAGTTTTATTTGTATTTTTTGTTTGATAAATATTTTTGTATTCTTTGGTGCATTTATCTTCTTTACATTGATTTAATGGTAGCACTCTTTCTTCTATTCCTTGCATAGTTTGTTTAATTTTATCTGAATGACAGACATTTTTACTACATTTATCAAATTTTACCCAATCTTTAGTACAATGTTTGCTTTTACATTCATACTCTTTTTTATAAGATCTATATTTCATTAAATTAATATCTGGTTCATCCATTACGTATTTTTTTTTTCTATGTGATTTATGTTTAGAATTTGATTGGGTAGTAGATTTTGATTGTGTTTTTTTTTGTGTTTTATCTTTAGATTTTGTTTTAGTTATTCCTTTACCTGATTGATACCATAAATTTACTAAATTTTCCATCATATTGTATAATTATATTATCTTATTAAATAACTAGAAAATAAATCTGGTTAAAATAAATCTGGTAAAATAAATCTATCTATTATATTAAATTAGGAATAATAAAAGTAATGGATAATATTTGTAGTAGTTTTGATAAATATCCTATCTATAAAGTAATATTTAAAACATCTAAAGATTCATCGGGAGATTACAAATATATTTTTACTGGTTATCAAGATTTAGATATCAGGAAAATATTATATAAATTAACTACTTTAGAAAATCCATATGAAGAAATTACTAAAGAAGAAGATAAAAAAATAAAAAATATATTTGGACCATATAAATCTTTATTTGGAGAAATATTACCAAGGAAAACTAAATTTATAAATTTAGGTATTTCTGATTTTGATAATATTGAACACATTAAAGAAGATTTATCATATTTAATAACTCAGGATATCTTAGAAAATAATAATAAAAATACAGATTTTTATGAAACTTATTTAAAAAATATAAATTTTAGTTATTCTAAAGGAAATAAAACGACAGATTCTCAATTAGAAAATGATATATTCAAAAATCTATTACCTCAAGATATTTATTTATGGGCACAACCAGAATATATGAATAATGATTATTTTTTAAATATATTAAATTATGTTTTTGAGAACAGAAATAAAATTTTAATTAAAGATTTGATTGCTAAAATAAATATGATTACAATGACCCAAAATGTCTCTCAATTACATGATAAAATAGTTGAGTTATTACCCAAAAAATATGAAAATAAAAATCAAATAGGTACTTTTAAAAATAAATATATTACTTTTGAAAGTGCTTACTTAAATGAAGATATAAGATATTTACTTAGTAATGCATTAGTTAAATTAGGATGTAGTCATAAAATAATTATTGATAATGAAGATTTCTACTATTTTAATTATATTAATCCATTTAGTGCTATCAAAGACAAAATAAATATTAAAGATTCTATTATTTATGAAAATAGAAATTATAATTTAATTACTAAAGATTGTAAAATAAAAAACCACACCATCTTTATGACTACTAAAAAAATATTGAATGTAAATAATTTACCAAATTATTTAGAAAAATACTATTTTGAAAATATAAAAAATAAGATGACAATTGAAGAACAAACTGAACACATTAATACCTCCTATTCAAATAGAAATTATAAAGTACTTTTATATTTAAAAGATAATAAAATAAAAAAAAATAATTGTAAAATAAAAAATTTTGTATTCAAATATAATGAGATTAATACAAGAGATTATAAAAATTTGAATTTTATATATAAAAAATTTAAAACTAATAATTATATCCCTTTGGTGACATACGTAAAGAACTTAAAAAATAATGATATTTTATATAAATTTAATAAATCTTTTGTAATTAAAACAGAAAGTAAAGACTTAGCTAGATTCTACACTTTACAACCAAATAATAATATTGATTTAAATACCGAATGTATAATTTTTACATGTAATTTAGATGAAAATACATTAATATATTGTTGTTTATTTGCTAATTCATATTTTGTAATATCCTGTGGATTTGATAAATATAAATCAATATCTTATTTAAAAAATATAGTTAAAATAGTAGATTTATTAGTAAAATCACTTAATAAAATAGTCTCTTTTAAATTAATAGGAAATGTAGAAACTTCAGTAATCTTTAGGAATAAATACACAAATATTTCCAGACAAAGATTTATAAATTGTAATTTAAATATGGATTATGAAATTCAAGATTATAAAGGTAATTTATATTCCTCTCTAAAAAAAATATTTTTAATAAAATCAAAAACTTATAGTTTCATTAGTAATCCTATTAAGCCAGAATTAAAATTAGTATATAAAGGTGTAGAAAATTTTTTTAGTCCAGAAAATTTCACTATTACTATTATTAAATCTTTAAAGAAACATGGTGGGAAATTAAATAAAAAAAATAAAGAAGATTTAAATGATCAATTAAGCTTTTTATTTTTAACAAGCAAAAATTATAACAATATTATTATTGATAAAATTACTAATGATAAAGAATATCAAAATATAGATGAATATGATACTAGTATGAATGGTATTTTATTAACAATATACGTTAAGAATAATAAAGCAAAAATTACTATAGAAAATATAGACCATTTCAGTTATGTGAAAAAAATATTATTTGATTTTGAAAATATATTAGCCAATATAAATAATAATCAATCTTATTTAACAAATGATGATTTAAAAAATATAGATAAATTAGAAACAAAAAAAGCTGTAAAAGATAAATTGGACGCTTATAATTATGATTTAAGTGATTTTCAACCAGAGGGTGATACTTTTGATTTGGAATTAGATGATATGGATTTAGTTCAAGATGATTTACTACAAATGATAGAAGATGAACAGGAAATAATGGATAGTATAAAAAGTAATAAAGATGGGATATCTAGTAAAAAAAAATCTATTAAAAAAGATTCCAGTGAAAGTGATGAAGAAGGAAAGTTTCAAGAAAAATTTGAATTAAATATTAAAAAGAAAGGAGTACAGAAAAAAAAGTTAAATTTCAGTAATTATATTTCTAATATGAGAATGTCTAAAGATCCACAATTATATAGTAAAGACTCTAATTATAATCGTATATGCCCTAATACAGATATGAGACAACCCTATATTGTCTCTAAAAAACAATTAGAGTCTTTTGATCCAAAAGCAGTTCCTGGTTATATGAAATATAGAGACAATTATTATATTTGCCCTAGAATATGGGATGCGCGAGCAGAAAAACCAATTTCAGTAGATGATTTTATTAATAATAAATTGCGAAGTCCTTTTAACCAAGGAAAAGCTATTCCTATTGAAAGAAGAAATAAACAGGTTATTAATGATGAATATTCTGTTATCATTAGAAAGCCTACTAGTAAAGATATTTGGACTCAAAAAGAAAAAGAAAAAAATTGGCCAGAATTATTAAAAAAAACAGGTAGAGACGCCTTTCCTGGTTTTACAAAAGAAATAATTGATAAAAATAAAAACGAAATATTTTGTCGCCCATGCTGTTATAAAAATATTCCTTCTGATTACGTTCCTAGTGATACTGAAATTCCACGTGTTAATAAAGTAAATAATTTTCAAAAATGTATGATAACAAGTAATGAAAAAAAACAATCCAAAATCATAAAAAAAGATATTAATAAAAAAATAAATGATATGAATTGTGTATTAGAAAATTATATTTTAAATGAAATAAGTGTTTTAAAAAATTGTAGATTAGGATTATTACCTGAAGAATTAGATTTATTATTTAATAATAATCAAAATTTATTTTTAACTCCAGATAGAAAACATTTAATTAACTATGCTAATGTTTTACTTCGTAAAGGTATCTATCAAACTAAAGATAATAATAATTTTCTACAGGTCATTGGTTCTTTAAAAAACATATTTAATATAGACATCATAAAAGATATAATTTTAAAATCTTTAGATTTTGATACATTTTTATCATTGAATGATGGTGATTTGATATCAATATTTTCTTCCAATCATGTTTTACCAGACCAATCAAATGAAATAAAAAAATTTAGATTTTTTTTAGAAGATAACCCTAAATTATATCTTAGTTTTGGTATTGAATTAAATCAAATTAATAATTTTGAATATTTACTTAATAATAAAGTTAAAAATGTTAAAGTAATTAAAAAATTTATTATTCTCTATAAAATGTTTTCAGCATATGATAGATTTATAGAATATACTAAAAGTAATACCGAAAAAGATTATCATATGTATAAATATTATTTGGATTTTGTTTCCAGACCTAATAAATTATTATTTGAAAATGGAGTTAATATTATTATATTTGATAAAAAAGATAATAATTTAATATGTAATCCCTATATTAATCCAAAAATTAATGATTTAATTATTTTAATAAAAGATGATAATGAATTTCAGCCTATCGTACAAACATTAATGATTTTTGATAAGATTAAAATTATTGATGTAATAAACATTGATAATATTAATTTAAATAACGATAAATTAAATAAGATGGGTATAAAAATAAAAAATAAAGATAAAAAAAATATTCAAGATAGAAAAAATTATTTAAAAAAAATAATTTATTTTCATCAAAATATTTGTGAAAGAGATGTTAATTTTGTTGATTCAGAACAAGATATTAAAAATATAACGAAAAATATAAAGAGTAAATCATATGTTGTGACAAATAATAATAAAATTCAATATATTCAATTAGATAATAATTTATTATTACCTATATTACCTTTTCCACTATTCTATAATTTACCCATTAAACTACTATCAGATATTAAACTAGTTAATGAATCAACATTAAATTATATTGATATGTATGAAAAAATAAATAATAATATTAATGAAAAATTTAAATATAATATCACCCATCTGCTAAAAAATTATAATGATGAAATTTGTGGTATTCAGTTTGAAAATGGATTAATGGTACCGATACAACCTAATAAAAATAGTGTTGAAGATTTATTAAAAATACACAAAAAATATCCTAACATTATAGTTAAAGATCAAGAAATATATACAGATTTCACTCATTTTGATATAAAGGAAAAAATTCAAGTTCATCAGTTAATTTATCAAGATTTAATGTATCAACAATTTAAATATGAATTTTCTAATTTAATTAATGAAAAAAAACAATATAAAATGTTAAAAACCCTTAAAAATATGCTACAAGTAGCAAATTTAAATGATAATTATAATATATTTAATATAATTTTTGAAGTAATGAAAAATAATTCTAAATATAATAAATTTGATGATATATTGTCAATAGTACCTGGTATGGATATAGGAATTTGTTATAAAAATAAAAAGAAAAAATGTGATAAAAGCAAATTGTGTGTTTATGATAAAACAGATAATATTTGTAAATTAAATTTAGATGATAAAATTTTAAAATTATTTAGCTATTTGCTAACTCACGATTTATTAAATTCTTTCAATGATAGAGAATCAATATTGAATAATGTTTATTTTCCTAAACTATATATTGAAAATTTTATATTTGATAACAAAAGAGAATTTTATACAGATAGTAGTAATATTATAAGAGATATTACTAGAATTAAAAATGAAAAATTTCATAAAGATATACCTATTAGAAAATTTTTTAAAATGAAAACAATTAATCATTTTTTAACTAAAGATGAAATAAGTAAAATAGAAAACAACTTATTTGCTGAATTAGAACAAAATATAAATAATATTTCTTTAAAATTAATTGAGGATTCTTTAGAGTATATTATACCTAAGAAAACCGTTATTGCAACTCCATTTGATAATGCGGGTAATATTAATATTAAAATGGAAGCAGGCCCCTGCATATTTCCATTTCTAAGCGAAAATTCATACAACTTAAAATATAATTGTATAAAAAATAAAAAAAATTTACTAACTTGTCCTGTAGAAATTGATGAAAGTAATAAACCTATAAAATGGGGATATTGTCCAGAAGATCCAAATGTGACAAGAAAACGTTTAAATGTTATAGATGTTGAAGCTATCGGAAACAAAGAAGCAAAATTTTATGCTGGTAAGTGTCAATTTCCTTATTTGGATAATAAATATAAATTAAAATATAATTGTCAGAAAGAAAAAGAAAATAAAAGTGATGAACATAGTTGGTGTCCAGTAAAATTAAAATCTGGACAAGAAAATACACCAGTAGCAGCTACTAATAAAATGGATATTTGGGATAGTAAATGGAGGTGGAAAGATATTTATGTAAAAAATGAAAAAGAACAAAATAAAGTTAATCCGCATTTTTTAAAAACTCTTAAAAAAGGTTATTGTCAGCCACCAAAAAATTTTAATATTCCAATTAATGATCCTAATAAAATAGTATTAGAAACCTATAACCCTAATTTATGTGCGGTGACACCATCTAAAGGTGGAATAGGAAGTAAATTTGATCTCTTTAATTTTGGTGTTAATAAATTACAAATTCCATATACACTACTGATGAAAAATAATATTGTTTTGTCAAAAGAAGAATTGTGTAAGGTAATTAATAAATATTATAATAAATTAAATGTTTCTAGTAGAGGAAAAAAAGATAAATTAAATAAAGATGAATTAATAAAAGCATATGGTAAAGATATAAATAGGTGTAATGAAGGTGATTCTAAAGGTGGTTATAAATTAAAAGAATTAAGAGCTATTGCTATAAAATATTTTGGACTAAGTAAATATGATAGTTTAACTTTTAATAAAAGTGAAATTTGTGAATTTATTTATGATATGATTAAAGATATTGAAATTTCTGATGAAAAAATAGTAATGCCAAATAGTTTAGATTTAAATTTATGTAAAAAAGTACCAAATAGAGGAGGATACACTTTAAAATACTTAAAAGATTTAGCTAAATATTTTAATTTAGAATCTAATATAAGTAAAGTGGATTTGTGTAAGGAAATTAATAAAAAATTATTAAAATATAAATCAGAAGTCAAAGAATCCGATAAAAAAAGTAAAAAAAAAAAATATAAAATTGTACATAAAAAAAAGTAAAAAAAAATCTTCTAAAAAATCAACTATTAAAATATCAACTGTAAAAAAATCTGATTTAAACCAAATTAATAACCTAAATAACTTAAATAATAATAGTTAATTATTTTTAATTTTAAATTTTAAATTTTTAATTTTTAATTTTTAATTTTATAACTTAAAGTTCTTTAATATATTATTTTTATAAAAAAATAATTTTCTGATTTAAAGAAAAAATAATGTCAAATTCTAGTCAAATCCAATTTAAAAGTTCTCAAGAAATTGATGGAAAACAATCATTATTGTTAATTGATTTAACTAAATTTTATTGTCATGAAAAAAATATTATTAAATTTAAAAACATTGTAGAAAATAAATCCAAAATATCATTACGTTTGATTGATTGGTTTGTCACAAACTTTAGTAAAAAAAATCAAACTATGTACCCTATTAAAGAATATCAAGATAAACAGGAAAATGATAAAGATGATGAAACTAATAAAAATAATAAAGATACTATAGATACTATAGATAATACAAATAATACAAATAATACAAATAATACAAATAATACAGATAAGTCGGAATCCATAATGTTTTCCGATTATTTTTGTGTTTTTTCAAATTATAAGGGGCAATTAAAATCTTATCATAAAAGGAATTTTGATCCTTTTTGTAGAAATATTAGAATTCATTTCTATTACGATAATAATAATTTTATTATTACTACAGTAGGACAGTTAAATTTTTTTAAATGGGCTATTGAAAATAATATTTTAAATTATATTGAACAAAATTTAAAAGTAATTGAAGAAGATATGAATATTATTGCTAATATTAAAAATAAGTCAGTAAGCAATAAATCTTGTAAGAAAAAAACAAATTATAGTGAAAAAAATAAATCATTTAAAAATAATAATATAGTTGATAACACAGTTGATAATACAGTTGATAATACAGTTGATAATACAGTTGATAATACAGATAAAAATAAAAATAAAATAATAAAACCAAATAAAAAAATAGTTGTTCAAAAAAATAATACTCAAAAAAAAACAGTAAATATTGAAACAAAAGGTACTACACGAAGAAAACGCAGAGAACTTTCTGAATCAGCTTCAAAATCTTTAATTAAACATAATTGTAAAACAGTTATAACTTTTGATTAATTGTGTCTAGCATGGTCCACTTTTTTAAAAATTACTTTGTCCTCAATTAATGCCATTTTGTCTTCTAAATAAAGAGGTTCAACAGAAGGAATAGAACTTTCAATATTTATACCTGGTACAAAAACATGATTACTCCCACATCTACGAGAACCACCATATAATCTTAATAAATCTTTATTTTTGCTTTTGCTTTTCCTTTTACTTTTACCGGACTTACTACTTTTCTTTTTACCAGACTTACTACTTTTCTTTTTACCAGACTTACTACTTTTCTTTTTACCGGACTTATTACTTTTCCTTTTACCGGACTTATTACCTTTCCTTGTTTTTCTAGAATTATTTTTTCTAGAAACACTTTTACTCTTTTTAACAGTTTTCTTTTTAGCAGAATGTGTTCCTCTTTTATGTCTCTTTGATAAAGTTTTACTCATAATCTCTTTTAATATTGTACTTAGAAAATAAATAATTAGAAATAATTAAGAAATAAATATTTGATTTAACGATATTATAAAATTATCAAGGACTAAAATTGGTCTATCCATATTTGATGATTTTGATTGTAATTCAGCAGCAATTTGTATAATTTTTATTTTTTTTTCAGATTCTAAATTTTGATTTTTTATTATTTCCGCAACACAAATTTTGATAATTTCCGATACATTTATTCCAAGACCAATTAAAATAAATATATAATCTTTAGCATTCTGCATATTTGTATATCCATTACCACATGTATAATTTAATAATTTGTGTATTAATTTTGTATTAATAGGTGTAATATCCCTACTTTTACTTTGTAGCATATATTGTATCATTAATAAACTTTTTTTAAAATTATAATTATTATTTTTATATATTAATTTTACGTTTTTTAATTGAAAATTAGTAAATGTTATATTTCTAACTTTTCCTAATTTTATTACTACATCTTTAAACTCATTAATATCCATTGCTGATAAACGATGATTATAACATTGTTTTTTTATTTTTAAATTAATTTGATTAATTTTACTAGATATTCCAATTAATCTAAAATTTTTATACTTTTTTTCCATTAAATATGATAATTTGATTTGATTTAATTTAGATAATCTATCTAAATTATTAATAATTAATATTTTATACTCTTGGTCAAATCTAGTTTTCTTTGTTATATTATCTATAAGTTGGCATATATTATTATTATTATGAACATCTAAATTCATTAAATAAACTTTATCTAAAT
>MDTG01370663.1_pt1 | contig 11046 bp, 5 predicted proteins | sample 811421 | NCBI WGS metagenome assembly MDTG01 (sample SAMN05326645, study PRJNA326480) | marine metagenome | isolation source: seawater | place: Pacific Ocean: South East | collected 2011 | reverse complement strand
GTCGATGGCCGCCGTGGTCGCCGTGTAGGTGCCCGCCAAAAACGGATTGTTCAAGTCCTCCACATTGAAAAAGTACGTCCGGGTGTTCACGCCGCTGTTTTGCTCGTCGAGCTCGTCGCCAACCACGAAATATTTGTGGTCTTCCGTGAGCCAACCTTGGTGGGTGTAAGCCACACCGCTGTAGCCCTCGGTTGAAATCAAGGTGGCGTCTGTTGGGTCCGTGACGTCCACAACGGTGATGGTGTTCTCATTGCACGCAAAAGCAATCTCTTTGCCTTGGAATTGAGGGTCAGGACCGATGTAATTCACGACTTGGGCGTCGTGGGTGTAGCCGTCTTGTGAGAACGTCCCAAGGATGGTTGGGTTCTCTGGGTTTTGAATGTTGACGATGTGCAATCCGCCTGATGCGGTGTTGGTGCCCACGCCGTAAGCCCGCCCTGTGGCCTCGTTGATCACGATGTTGTGTGCGTTGCCAAACCCTGTGTAGACCGCATCTGCCGAGAAATTCACCGGAGGGTTGTTCACGTTGCGGAGTTTGGTCAAATCAAACACCTGCATGCCGTGACCACTGGCCTCGGAAACGATGAAGGCGTAGTTGTTGTACACCTTGATGTCACGCCACAACGACGACACCGTGTTGGTGTTGAGGTTGCCGAGGTAAATCGGGTTGAGGGGGTCAGAAATGTCAATGAACGCCGTTCCGTTGGTTCGGCCCAACAAGACGTATTCTTTGCCATCGAGCGGATCGGTCCAACCCCAAATGTCATTCATCTCGCCGCCCCCCACTTGGTTGATGCCAAGGGTCGAGAGCAGGTCAATGTTGTCGCAAGGGTACAGGCCCGCAGCAAGCCCGTCAACACAGGGCGACTGGGCCAAAGCGGTCGCGAGGCCCGCGACAGTCAGCACGGCGAGCGTTGCGCCGCGCAGGAGTTTGGTCAGTGAATTCATAGGACAGGATGTCTTCATTCAGTTGTTTCAATCGTTAACATGCCTCGCCAAAGGCAGAGAGCACAGCCAGCACGTCACTGACAGTCGTTGCACCATCGCCGTCCAGGTCGATGGCACAGTCGACACCGCAGCCAAACTCTCCCAACACGAGCAGTACGTCACTCACTCCGACAAATGAGTCTCCGTCTAGATCTTCTGGACAGGAGTTGGTGACGTCGTTGGTGATGAAGATGGTTTGGTAAGCAGTGGCGGTGTTGCCGCAGCCGTCCGTTGCAGTGAAAACACGCACGATTTGATAAGGTTCAGGACATGGCCCGCCAACAATGTCCAAACTCACCGTCACAGACACATCTGTGCATTCATCGGAAGCGAGCGCATCGTCAAGTGGGATGTCTCCTTCATCACATGTGATGGTGACATCGGCAGGCACAAAGTCAAACACAGGCGCCTCCGCGTCGACAAACACCAAGGTCTGTTGGAATGTGCTGACGTTGCCGCAACCGTCCGTGGCGGTGTAGGTGCGGACAATGCCTGCACCTCCAGTGCAGCCTCCGGTTCCATTAAAGACGTCTTCATATGTGAGCGACGCAATCCCACATGGATCGGTGGGGTCCGCCAATACGCCTGGCGTGCTGCCGCAGGGCACATTCAACGAACTCGCCGTCCCTATGAAGTCAGGCCCCTCGGTGTCGTCGTTGGGAAGGGTGCCGTCGTACAGCCACGCGAGGTACACCAGGTCCGGGTTGTCGACGTAGGGGTTCTTGTTGCCCTGCGCCAGGTTGATCTTGGTGTTGCGGCTGATTTCTGCGGCGTCAGGCGGGTCGTTGACATGCCAATCGTAGAGGGTCGCCAAATCGCCACAAGCGGAGATGTTGGTGCCTTCGTCGGGGTACATGGTGTAGTAGTAGAAAACAGCACGCGCCACGTCGCCTTTCCTGGATTCTCGGGGCTCCCACATGCTTCCAGTGCCCTCAGACCAGTTGTCGCTGTTGGCGGGTTCGTTGCTGGTGGACGTGTAGCTGTTGCCGTTGACGCCGTACCACTGCGCTTGGTTGTCATTGACTTCTCCGAAAGGATCGTTGCTGCGCGAGCTGTTGGCGCTGCCGTGACAAGGACGCAAAATGTAAATGTCGCTGCGCATGGGTTCAGCGCTGCCAAAAAAGCTTTGAGGCACGATGTGCTCAGCGTTGATGGGGTTGGGGTAGGTGACAAATCCGCCCGGTTGTTGGAACCCGGTGTAAATGCATTCCACATTCCCATTGCTCAAAATGTCGGTGTACCCATACATCTGACGTCGGCCCTCGTTGTATCCCAATTGGTCGTGGTAGCCATCGTACCAATTGGACTTGAGCCAAACCCGCAAATCCTCGAGATAAATGCCGCTTGGTGGCGAGGGTTGCGCCAACACAGCACCCCCTGTCAGCATCAATGCCAAGAGCGAAGTCAGACATTTGGGAGTGAGGGATTTGGGCTGCATGGGCGTATTCAAGTCAGTGAACCAAACAAGATACGAAGAACTTGCCGGAGCGTGAGAGACAGGGGTTACATGGGTAAAACGTGTCGGGACAAGCAAGGTTGCTCGGCGAGCCTCATCAGAAGCATGAAGTGCCGTAGAGCACAAGGAAGGCGAGCAAGTCAGAAATGGACACGTTGTTGTCGTTGTCGAAGTCACCAGGGCACGCTTCTTCAAAGGTGCATGAACCGTCTTCCAACGTCGCTGAAGAATCGTAGTTGGTCGCGTCCTCATAGGTGCATCCTGCACAGGTCAAGAACTCGCAAGAACCGTCGTTTTCAGTGGCAAATGGATCGAAGTTGCAGGCGCAGCCATCGGTGCACCCAGGGACTACAGAAACCACCCCGTAGGTGGCCAACGTGCCTGTGAAGTCATTGGCACAGATGACTGCATCAAAGCCGCTCCCCGTGTCTTCCTTGTCGAGGTAGAGGACGTCTTCCGTGCCCAAATCACCCACGGTGCACACATCTGTTCCAGGGCTTGCATTGAAGAAGCGGTTGCTGGCATAGGCCGTGAAAGACGCACCAGGTTCAGGCACAGTGTCCCCGATGTTAAGTTGGTACATCATGACGCCCCCCATGGCCTCGAGCGACACAAAGGCGTAAGGGAGGTCACCCACTTTGCCCACGGCCACCCCTTTGGGTTCAGGGCCCCTTGAGGTGGACGCCTGGTCTCCAGATTGGATGCTGGCTTCGAGGGAGTTGACATGGTCAGGCATCAACAATCCGAGTCGCGATTCGAGTTCGCTGCCTGAATCAAATTCAAGGGCAGGCCCCACTCCCGGGCTCAAGGTCCACACCGCAAAGGACCGCGCGCCGTACACGAAAATATTGTCCCCCGGTCCAGGCGTGGTGCCTCCCCCGTAATAGGGATCCACTTCGAGTCCGGCATAAGCACCGCCAGACAGGGTACCGACTGAAGCCGCTTGTGGTCGTGGCTCGCCTTCGTTGGCGGTCACCGCATAGGTGTTCGTTCCGTATTTGAACACGGCCACGGCTCCAGGTTGGCGCCAGCCGAAGAGGTTGTCTCCAGGCTGCAACGCAGGGGAATCGTTGCTGGTGGCATTGATGCCTCCCGTCGCTTGCATGTTTCGGATGCCCCAACCCCAAGCGCCTTGGACGGCGGTGCCAGCGACGATTTGGTCAAGGTCCACTTCCACAAGGGCATTGTTGCGTTGGCAATTCACCCAGACGGTGTGGTGGTTGGGGTCGAAGGCCAACCCCGTGGGTTCCAGCACCTGAGCCACAGAATACGCGCCCACATGGCTGTCGGTGGACAGCCTTGAAGCAAGGCCACCCACACTCGTCAAAGAGGCAAAATCAATTTGGTGGACCGATATGCCACTGAAATCTGTGGATCCAATGATGTTGCTGTACGACGAGACGTCGATGGCCGTGATGGAGCCGACAGGGTCGTCGCTCACACCCGCACCCAATGCAGCTCCCGCATTCGCCGTGACCAGCCACTTTCCGTCGTCGCTGAACGTCACAGCATTCACACCCGGCCCTGTCGGAATCACACCATGAACCGAGTCAATCAAGACGCCATCTGAATTGTAAATGGCGACCAGTCCGGAGTCCAGTGGCAGGGCAGGATCCATCCACGTCACCGCCACCATGGTCGAGCAACAGATGGCCGTGTCTGTTTCTGCAAAATCCCCAGGCACAGGGTTCCAAACGTCAATGTCCGTGGGCACCCAATTCAGGTTGCCGTTGGGGAAAGAGTCGATGCGCGCTGCGACGCCATCGATGAAGAGAAGCTGTGGCTTGTCAAAATCGCTGAAGTCCAAGATGCGCACCTCTCTGAGTTCAGGGTCCGTCACAAAGGCCCTTTGTCCCTCTAGGCAATACGCCAAACCAGAAGCCCGCTTGCCGCAGCCATCGGTCATCATTGCTTGGGACTGAGGCGCCAGGGGCGCCAGATTGCCTTCGTCGTCTGGTGACTCGTTCGGCGCTTCCTCTTCATCGCAACACGATGACACGAAGTATTCAATCAGCGACGGGTCGTTGCAGCTGAGGGTCAGGGATTCAGGACCGTAGTTGGGCGCATTCACATCCGAACACCAAGGCACGTCCGGCACTTCGAGTTCGTCGCAAATGCCGTTGCCGTTCAAGTCGTTGACACAATCCCCAGTCGCACAATCGCGCGCCACTTCCACTTGAGGCCCCAATTGCCATGCGGGACTGAACGTGGGAATGGGTTCGTTCTCGTCCAGCACCTTCCAGGTGGAAGCGGTGGACGCCGACCGGTTGGCTTCAGCGGTGCCCGTGGGATCGCCCCAAAGGACAAAGGGCTTCCTTGCCAGGGCGTGCTGTTTGGCAGCCATGGGAACGTCGGCGACGGTCAATTCGAAGAGCGAAGCCTCCCCGGGGTCGGAGGATCCCAAGACGTCCAACGGAACGCCAGCGCGCATCAAAGAAACTTGAGTCCAAGTCGACGCACCATCTGCGGCGAGTTCAGCTACCGAAGTCAATTCCACCAGTTGCGCGCCACCCACCTCGTCGGGAAGCAATTCCACAGGGGCGAATTCGAAGTATGCCTGGTTGGCATCGGTGGTGAACCACAGCTCCCCCTGTGAGGCCAAAGTCAATTCAGGCGATGTCAGCGCCATCTCGGATTCTTCCGAGGCCACCACAAGCTGGAGCGAGGCAAAGTCAGAAGGGGAGGGGTTGAACACCTTGATCAAGATTTGGTCTTGAAACCAGCCCGAGAAATAGGTGATGAAGGGCTTGCTTTGAGGCAGAATGCCGTCCGTTTGGAATCCGTACAGTGGGTTGTCTTCCAACACGGTTTCAACACCATCACCTCCACACACACCGCATTCATCGGGTTCAGCCGCTCCGCCACATACGCCAGCACAATCTGGAAAGATGCAAGAACTGTCTTCGGCCAAGGCCGTTTCGCTGTAATTGCACGCACCCGGGTCGGTGCAACCTGTCTCCGGACAAAGCCCAGGCAATTCAAGGCTCAAGTCAATCTCGACGCCTTGTGAGGATGGCCATGCGTTGAGGACTTCCAATTCCCAAGTGCCGTCGTAGAATAGGCCGGACGCCAACCCCAGTTCTGAGAGGTCGATGGAAAGTTCTGTGGCGTAGAAGCCCGACTGGCTCGATGTCCACTCGCTCGGCCAGTCCCCAGATTGGGTGCAAGCCGGTTGAGCGACCAACCCTCCAAACTGCACGCACGTGCCGTTGCCATTGGTCAGCGTCACGACGAGGTCAGAGGCGTAACTGGCGTCCAGATTCAGGTTGTTCCAGATGAGCTGTGCATTGGCTGCGTAGGGTTGCCCCGCGGCTTCAAACGCCACAGAGTTCGCTTCATTGGCCCCGAGAGGCCCAATCAACGGAACGCTGGTTGTGCAACATCCTTCGCTGCTGAAGGGCAGAATGCATGAGCCATCGTCCTGTTGCGCGGTTGCGTCGAAATTGCAGGCGTTGGGGTTGGTGCAGCCGTCGCCCTCGTTGCAACTGCCCGAGAGGTCGACGGACAGCGCAACCGCTTGCCCCCAAGCGTCTGCCGCCAAGCGAAATCCACAATCCCAAACGCCATCACCCACGAGCGGAATGGACAATTGATAGGTGGCGGTAAACGTGTTGGATTGCAAGACGTCACCCCAATTCACCGGGGTGAAACTCGTGGCATTCAAGCCACACGGATCTTCGTCGATGTCAGAAAGCAAGTGTCGCTCCGATCCATCGGGATTGGCAATCAACAATTGTGAGCCTTGAAGGTTGAGGGGACCCGCAAACGTCAACGTCACTTCTGTGACCACCCCATTGACCTCAACTGAGTTGGCAAGCACGAACCGAGTGCCTTCACAGACGTCGGGTCCTTCTGCCCAAACCACAAACTCCGGGGTCTCATCTTCGATGCACACCGATTGCCCCATGCCAAGGACAGGGATCAACAGGGCCGCGAGGGCGGCCAAAACAAGGCAAACTGGGAAGCGCATCGTCGGTGATTGCTCGTGTTGTCAGCAAGAAGATAAGACAATTATGTGAAACAACCCGCCTCAGATGACCTCAAACAAGGGGCAGTGCGTGCAACGCACGGTGCAGGGTCACGGCGTCGACAGGCTTGACAACGACGTCGTCCATACCCGCGCTGAGGGCTTCTTGACGTGTGCTTTTCTCGGCGTCGGCGGTGAGCGCCACGATGCGTTGGTGGTTGAGCCCTTGGACTTCGCTTTGGGTGCGAATGATGCGTGTGGCCTCCATGCCATCCATGACGGGCATTTGGAGGTCCATCAAAATGACATCAGGGGCGTCCTTTTTCCATTGGGCCACAGCGTCCTCGCCATGAATGGCCGTCGTGACCTGGTGTCCAAGTCGTTCGACCAACTTTTGGGCCACCATCAAATTCAGGGGGTTGTCGTCGACGACCAACACGCGCAAGACCGCTGCTTCCTCGCCCTTCTCAGGCGCAATGGCCTGTGGAGCGGGGACGGCTTCACCAGGAGTCAACACGAGGGACAGGGTGAATTTGGAACCCACGCCTTCGGTGCTTTGCACCAGCAGCTTGCCCCCGTGCAACGTGGCGAGGCGCTTGGTGATGGCCAATCCAAGGCCCGTTCCTTTTTCGCCGGTGTTCTTGGGTCCCGTGAGGATTTGCTCAAACGGATCGGTGATGCGGACAAGGTGTTCTTCGGCAATGCCAGACCCGTTGTCCTCCACCTCAATGAAAATCATTTCTGGGGCAATGCCGGGCATGACACGGACAGACACTTCCCCGCGCGAAGTGAATTTGAGGGCGTTGTCGACAAGGTTCGACACCATTTGACTCACCCAATGCCGGTTGCCCGAGAGGTGGTGGGGGAGGTCTGCATGCCACTCAAATTGCAGCGTGTTGTTCCGCTCTTGGGCCTTGGCGTCGAACCCGTCCAAAAGTTGGGTCAACAGGGCATGAAGGTTGAACGACTTGGCCTCCAAAGACGCGTCATTCGCATGCAATGCCTCCAGGTTCAGGATGTCGTTGACCAAGGTCAGGAGCTGCTGGCCAGAATACCGGATGTATTTCAGCTGCCTCTGTTGTTCTGCGTCGGGGTTGTCCAGAAGCATGACTTCATTCAGGCCCAAAATCGCGTTCAATGGCGTCCGAATTTCGTGGCTCATCACCGACAGGAAATCCGCTTTCGCCCGCTCCGCTTTTTGCGCCCGCGACTTGGCTTGTTCCAATTCGGTGACTTCAAAGGCATAGACATTGACAAACCCGAACTCGAGGTTGGGCACCACCTTCAATTGGTAAATGCGGTTTTTGTGAGACGCGCTCATCGACGTCGCCGTGCCGCGTTCATACGCTTGTTGCGCACCGAGCACCAACTCGTGCCAATGCAGCGTTTCGCCTACTATGGCGGAGGCACCAAAGTGGGCTCGTGCGCTGTCGTTGGTGAGCAGCATCAACCCTTCCGCACTCAAGCGCATGACCGGACTTGGGTTGTCTTCATAGAAGCGCGCGAATTCCATCGTCTTGCGCTCAGAAAGGCTTCGGCCCAGTTTTTGGCCCACGAGGTTCGCCACGTTGGACAAGATTTTTCGCGGGCCGGGATCGATGTCACGTGCGTCCCTCAGGGCCGCTTCGACGACGCCGATGACTTTTCCGTCGCAGACAATGGGAATGGCCATCACGCTGGCCTTGATCCCCTGGCCGTCGTGCATGGGCATGGGCTGGGCGGGCTTGTCGACTTCCACAGTGCCCCGCATTCCCGCACGCCCAATGATGCCCTCATCCAACGCGAATCCTGTCACTTCATGGGCCTCGCGCTCGATGGGTTTGTCGGCTTGGGCCACCGCGCGACATTCCCAAGACTGGGAAACGTCAGACCTTGTGTACACGGAGCATTGATCCAGCCCGAGGCTTTCCACACTTTGCGCGGCAATGCCCCACAGGATGTCTTCCGCTTCGATGCTGTGGAAAATGCGCTGAGAGAACGCCTCGAGCACTTCTACTTGGTTGGAGATTTTGTTCAACTTGACCTCCACCCGCTGTTGGTCCCTGCGCTGGAACCAAATGACCGTTCCAAGTGCAAGCGAGCCCACGATCATCAGGGTCCACACCCACCAAGAGATGCCTTCGCTCGGCTGGTAAGGGGCCAACAAGAAGTTGGAGTTGGCCGTAAACGCCTCGGGTTCATCGGCCCGAAAAGAGGCCATGTGGGCGTTCAGGTCAATGTCTTTGTACACCGTGCCATTGTTGATGACAGCGAGCGAATCGCCGTTGACCATCCAGCCGTAGAGTCCTTGTTTGGGCCCAAACGGCAACGAACGGTCGGATCCCAAGCCATACCACTCCATGGTCGCTTTGTGCAACGCTGGTGTCGTACGGCCATCGTCAAGGATGAAAATCACCCAAGACCGGGTCTCGACGGAACCGATGGGAATGGCCTCGCCAAACACCCGATCGTCCACATCCCTGAAGTGCAAGAGTTGAAGGTTGACATCGCCCTGCCCGCGGTCTGGGAAACGCCAAATTTGGAATTGACGGAGTTTCTTCTGGACAAACTCTTCCCTTGGCTCTAAGTCGTCAGGTGCGGGCCCGGTGGGTTCATCCAACATTTTGGCGTTGCCCAGGGCGAAGAACGATTGCGTGGTCGAATCCCGCCAAAACGCATGCAAGATGTTGGGTGGACGGTAGCCGAGCGAGTCGCGTTGGTCGTTGTCGAGTCGGCCAATGGCGAAACCTCCACGGGGATCCCACTTGTACCAATTGCGATGGAATCGGAAAAAGCCGTAGCCGCCAACCATGTAAAATTTGTCCTCGTGGAAGGCGGGAATGGCTCCGTAATTCAATTGATCCATGGACGACCGACTGCGGTCGGTCATGGTTTCCAAATCCCGGACGACCCAGCTGCAGTGTCCATCCAGATACAGGTAGCCGCGTCGGTCCGTTTCCTGTCTTGCATAGATGTAGTGCCGCTTTCCGCTGTACCAACTGTCCCAACCCTCGCGAAAGGCATCCTTCCTGAGTTCACCGTCTGAAAACGTCAAACGTGCGTAATTGGGATTCTTCGATTGCAGCAGGTGAGCCAGTTCTTGAAGCTGTCCCGTTTCAGTGCGGAGCTTGACGTCTGCAGGAAGATCAATGGCTTGACCCCATGCAGCAGAGGCCACCATCAGCCATGCGCATCCCATGGCGGCCATGGCCAAAATCCGTTGGTGCAAGCTGAACAAGGTTGTCCTCATCACCACCCAAGTTAAGGGAGGACCCAATACGTTGGCCGATTCAAAGGTTCTGCAACCGTTCGTCCACACTCCACTTGCCAGGCCCGAGCAACGCCACGGCAGCGAAGCAGATGAGGTACAACAGGGCGAGCTCTTTGTCGCCCAGCGGGTCACTGCCGTGGACCACAAACGCCGCGACGCCCATGGTTAATGCCGCGGGAATCGCCGCCCAACGCGTCTGGAAGCCTACGATCATCAGAGCGGGGGCCACGAGTTCGGCCAACACGGTCAGCACCAAGGAGATTTCGGGTCCGAGTCCCATGAAGTCGAAGAACTTCACGCCTTCGTCCGAGCCCCATTGCTCGAGGAGGCGCTGGAATTTGGGCCAGCCGTGGGTCATCATGATGCCGGAAGGCACCACGCGCAGGAGCAGCAATCCTGCATAGTGCGACCGGGAGGAGAGGGAAGCGTTTGGGGTCATGTCTGTCGGGATTAACCCTTAATTTACACCTCAAACCCCTTCCCATGTCCCGCTTTGTGTTGTCGTTGTTGGTCGCTGCCGCGATGTCTGTCTCGGCCACAAGCGCTTGCGGTCAGGACGTACCGCTGCCAGGGCGCATGTACGTTAAGGAAGGTTTGTTTGCCGATGGAGCCAAAGTCACCTACGAGGGCCAGACCTACCGACCTGCCAGGGCGGCCGCTTTGTGCCAATCGTGCTGGGAAGCCCGAGATCACTTCCTACGCGCCAAGCGCTTGAGGGTGAATAGCTTCTTGCTCGCCAACCTTGGCATTTTCGAAGTCTCTGTGGGCGCCACGCAGTTTGACGACGTTCGAGGGGTCGCCGCAGCGCACGCCATGGTTGGAGGCATTTTCATGACTTGGGCGGCTGAGCGTGAGGCCAAAGTCAGACGCGAAGTCCGCGCCGGCGTCGACGCCTACAACCGCTGTCAGTTCCACCTCGTGCACTGACCAGGCAAACTAGGCGTTGTGACCTCTGCCTGCAGGCAACAAAAAACCCCACACTTGGGGTGTGGGGCTTCTCTGGGCTTGTGGGCAATACTGGACTCGAACCAGTGACCTCTACCATGTCAAGGTAGCGCTCTAAGGGTCATAAGTCACATAGGTTGAGCGACTTACAGTGAAACCACCTCAGTGTCTGGCAGTAAAACTGTCAATTCATGCAGTTCATTCCACCTCGCTTGACCAAGGACAAGCGTCACTTGTATTCTGTTGTCTTCTACGTTCAAGGGAAGCGCTACCGCGTCTCCATCGGCAAGAAATTTGGCTTCGACCTACACCCCAACAAAGAGCCTGTTGAGCGAAGGCTGATTGTTGCCCAAGAGCTTCAGCTGCGCATTCACCAAGCGTTGCACGAAGGATGGGGGCAACAGCCTACCTCTGAGATGTCGTTCCTCCAGGCTGTCGAAG
>MDTG01370366.1_pt1 | contig 11046 bp, 11 predicted proteins | sample 811421 | NCBI WGS metagenome assembly MDTG01 (sample SAMN05326645, study PRJNA326480) | marine metagenome | isolation source: seawater | place: Pacific Ocean: South East | collected 2011 | reverse complement strand
CCGCTGTAGTGAAGAGGCTGATGGCAATGGTCTAAAAGAACCCACAAAATCGGAAGAGTCAGACCGTCCATGGCGTGCAGATCCAGAAGATGGATTAAGACCAACCAAAGCTATCCGTAAGAAATTTTCAGATTAAAAATACAATTTTTTTGTTTAAATGATATACATTTGAATTTTCTTAAATAACTGGAAATTAGGCTACGATAGCAAAAAATATTTTGTATCATTGATAATTTAATATAAGGTTATTAGATTGAATAGATGAGTATGGGGTTAGATAGTGTCAAGAGTTTTACTAATATGTCATGTAACCGCAGAAACAGGAATAGGCCATTTATCTAGGCTATTAGCAGTAGCAGACGAACTACAAAAATATAATAATATCAGGATAGAATTTATGATATTTGGTAGTTTATTAAAAGAAAAGCAGCTCGCAAATTATAAATCTTATAATTTATCATTCGACGCCGACTTAATAAAAGAGACAAAAAATATAGAAGCAATAAATCATTATGATGCAATGATATTTGATTTATATCCGAAGTGTAATAATTATAATTTCGATGAATTATTTACTCATTTAAAGAAGAAAAATACTTTTCTTATAAGTATTGACTCGTTAATTGATTATAAGAATATTTTAGACATTGTTTGGATTCCTTCGTTCAGTTTTAATTTTAGAAAACATACAGATGCTTCCAATAAAATAAAATCTGGTTGGGGCAGCCTACTATTACAAAAAAAATTACAGCATAGAGACTGGCTCCCAGGACAAAAGGTTCTTGTATTAACTGGAGGGAGTGATACAACAAATCTAGGAGATACACTTCCTACTCAGCTGGATATTTTTCTCAATGATGATGTGGAGGTTCATTGGGTTAAAGGGCCTTTTTCAAGTAAACCTAATTTACCAGATAGACGAAACTTAAAGTGGATTATCCATGATTCTCCTGAACAACTTGATGAATTAATTATACAAAGTAATTATGTAATATCTATTTATGGAGTATCATTATTTGAGGTATTACAATACGGTGTTCCTGCAGTAACTTTTTCACCTTATGGTGGCAAAGATGAGATTGAACTTAAAGCTTTAGCTAAGGAAGGTGTGGCGATGGTTGCTGAAAATTCTAGGCAGGCTATTGATAGACTTATTGAACTAATGAATAATGATGAACTAGCAAAACAATTTTCAGAGAATTCGTTAAACATAATGTCAAATGATGGTGCTAAAAACCTTTCTTCACAAATATACTCACTAATAGGCCGCCAGTGAGAGCAAAAGGATATCTAATTTTCCATCTTAATTTAGCATTTTCATCTATTGAAGAAGAATCTCAGGCAGATGTTATTCAGGCTTGTTATTATTCATTACTTGATCTGATTGAAGAAACTAGAATTCCAATTGGTATTGAGCTTACGGGCTGGACATTGAATCAGATTGATCGAATTGATTCTAATTGGGTAAATCGATTCAGAAAACTATTAGAGTCTGGTTCATGTGAGCTTATTGGAAGTGGATATTGTCAAATTATTGGCCCCTTGGCACCATTTCAAGTCAATCATTGGAATCAAAAACTTGGCCTTGAGTATTATGAGAGAATTCTTGGACAAAAGCCTAATATTGCTTATGTAAATGAAATGGTCTTTTCACAAAGCATGGTAAACCTTTACAATCAACACAACTATAAAGCAATAATTATAGATTCAAACAATGTTAAATTGGCTTTAAACTCAGATGAGTTGCCCACACATGCACAAGGTATTGATGATTCAGAAATTCAAATATTATGGGCTGACTCTATTCTTTTCCAAAAACTGCAACATTACGTTCATGGAGATATTTCAATAACTGATTATTTAGAATACCTTAATAGTAAATCTGAGAGTGGAGACTGTATATTGCCAATATATTGTAACGATGCAGAAGTTTTTGATTTTAGACCTGGCAGATTTAGTGCAGAGCGAGCAACGCATCCAGATGGTGAATGGAAGAGAATAAAAAAACTTCTAAATACAATTTCATCGAGCACAGACATTGAATATATTTCTCCATCAGAAGCATTAGAATATAGTTCCAAAAAAACTAATAAACACTTATCAAAAATTGTAAATGCAAAATATCCTGTTCCAGTAAAAAAACAAAATAAATATAATATCGCTAGATGGGCTGTTACAGGTAGAGATGATCTTTGGCTCAACACCATGTGCTATCTTGTCGAAGAAAAACTAACTAAGGATAAGAACGACAATCCTAATGATTGGTGTGATTTATGTGAATTATGGGCAAGTGACTTAAGAACTCACATTACTGAAAATAGATGGAATAAAGCTAAAGAAAAACTAGAGAAAGTTATTAAAAAACATAACATAAGTGAATTCTCCAGTAAGAATAATCCAAAAACTAACAAATATATTTCTCTGAAAGAAATTATTGGGAAGGATAAGTTTGCTAATATTTCACTAAAAAATGATGGAATCCTGCTTAACATATCCACTAAACATCTAGATATAGACTTAAATTTAAGAAGAGGTTCGGCAATTAAAAAGCTTGCTTTTGCATCTCATCAAATGCATCCATGTATAGGAACAATACAGCATGGTTATTTTGATTCTATATCTTTGGGAGCAGATTATTACAGCGGAAATTCAATTATAGAATTGCCTTTACTAAGAAAGAAAATTACAGATCTTGAGGTAGTTGAGCCGTTATTTGAGATAAAAAATAAAAAAATAATTAGGGTTCATAATAACATTAAAACAAATTTAGGAACTATCGAGAAGATAATCAGCATAAGTCTTGACGATGAAAAGGTCTCACTAAATTATAACTTTAGTAATTTTGGAGAAGTTTATGGTAGTGTTCGATTAGGTATAATTACATTATTAAATGACTTTAGCAAAAATAATACAAAGCTAATTTGTGCGAATGGTGGAAAATATAATGAAATTTTTACTCTTACAGGTGAATTCGATCATACAAAGCAGGCCTCTACATTTGTTTCATCTTCAAGAGGTTTTGGAGCATCGACAGGAAAAATAGAAATTGGAAACAATAATAAAAAAATAATTCTACAATGGAAACCAAGCGAATGCGCAGCTATGCCTATGCTAAGTTACAAGACTATTAATGGTAAGTCACTTTCAAGATTATTTTTTTCCATACAAGAATTTGATGACACCTCCAAAAAAGCAATAAGTATAAAAAATGAATTTAATTTAGATATATCAACATCATGAGAAATTTTTTATTTCAAGAGATTGATTTTTATGGAGCATCTAAAATTATATTTAATAATAACAAGCGTCCACTTTGTCTCAGAGCAACTTGGATGCATGGGTTAGGCCCAGTATTGATAAACAACTATGATAAGTATATTGTAATTCATTATAATGAAATGGATCTTCCTATCCATCTTGTCAATAATAATGAGACTGTAAATAAACTTTTAGATCAAGATATAGAGTCTATCGCCGTAGGCTTGCCATACATCTACACAAATACATTCATAGAAAAAAAACAACATTCAAATGAATTTAAGAGAATATATTTTCCAGTTCATTCTATCGCACATAATAAGCTATCAAATCCCGAAAAATGGAAACAAATTATTAATAAATATGATTGTGATGCAATTTGTCTAACTGGCCTAGATTACCGTGAAGTTCAAGAGAGTAATATTGATTTCAGCAATGTTAAAATTATTCTTGGAGCAGTACCAAATGATTTTACTTCATTAGATAGAATGGCAAATATATTCCTCAGCTCGAGAGAGATGATTACTGATTTTATTGGAACGCACTTAGCCTATGCAGGTGCATCTGGAACCATAATAAGAGTTATAGATGAAACCAAAGATAACTATTGTGATGGTTCCGGCGAAGAACTTCGTGAGAGTATACCAAAAAAATTTTTCCCTAACTTTAAAAAAGCAAATGAAAATCCTATGAAAACATATCAGGACTTTATGTCATCAATTTGGGTCAAAGGTAATGATAGAGAAATAAAAGAATTTTCTGAGCATTTACTCGGTATAGAATTTAAGAAAAATATAGATGAAATGAAAACTTTTTTAAACCCAGTTAATTCATTTGAAACCCTTAAAATTGCTTATATTTTATTAATGAATAAAGCTTTTAGAAAACTTGGTAAATAGTGAACCTAATACCTCTATATAAAAATGATAAATAAACCGATTACAGCCCTTATACTCTTATATTTGTATTTTATGATTCCAAAGTTCGACTTGTTTTCAATACCAGGGACAGTAACAGGCTTTCGAATTCAAGATATTATTTCTTTTATTTTATTTTTGATATTATTCGATTATAAATTAAAGAAAAATGCATTAATTCTGGTGATTATTATGTTTGTGCATCTTATATATTCAATAATTGCCTGGGAGAGTTATACATCTATTCTGGGATTTCTAAGACTGATAGAATATTATTTTGTAGCAAAAGGATTAGCATACGTTGTCGATAAAGGTTATTGGAGAAACTTTGTAAACTTTATTCTTCTTTCAATTGCTTTTTTTTCATTAGGTCAGTATCTATCCGTATTTCCAAACTTTGATCCTGCAAGAGGAATATACTATGGTGTGCAGTTTTCAGGTCCATTTGGTACGCCAGCTGAATTGACTTATTTTTTAATTGCTATTCTGTACATGAGCTATTATGTCGATAGAATTGGAATAATTAAATTAGCTTCTTCTACATTAGTTCTATTTAACGGAGTTAAGGCAGGAATTTTAGGTTTTATTGTTCTCTTTGCACAACGCATACAGAATATAACTTCTTCCGTATTTTTTTTATTTATAATTTTAACTTTAGGAACAATTTATTTTTTATTTGACTATGTCTTAATTGTAGCTCAATTCTTACAAGGGATTTTAAATGGAGCAGCATTATTAACTCAAATGAAAGGAATATATGTAGATGTTACAGAATTGTCTGGAGTAACAGAGCCATCTCTAAGACTAAGGGTTGAAAAATGGTCTATTGCGATTTCAGAATTATCACAAAATCCTCTAGCATTATTGTTTGGTTTCGGTGTCTATAGCTACACTTTCGCAATGGATGGAGGGGTAATAAAATTCTTATTTGAATTTGGGTTAATACCTTTTATATACTTAATGTATATCTTATTTAAAACATCTATTACTTTTATCATAATGATCATATCCGTTTCACTTCTTTTCGACTCATATACAAGCTCTGTCGTTATGCCAGTATTAATGAGCACATTTATTATCATGAACAAACAACTAAGAATATATAAAAATGCACAATAATCTAAATATTTCAGTATGTATGACTGTTTTTGCTCAAAGCAAATACTTAAAAGAGCAGCTTAGTAGTATTCTCAGCCAAACCAAAAAAATAGATGAACTAGTTATCTTAGAGGACTTTTCAGGCAAAAATAGTCCTAGAGATTACATAGAAAAATTTTGTCTTAAAGAGAACGTAAAGTTATTATACGAAAAATGTAAAATAAATATGGGCCCTGCAGAGTGCTTTAGAAAAGCAATTGCAATGAGCAACGGTGATGTAATTTTTTTATCTGATCATGATGATATATGGCATCAAGATAGAGTTAGAGAAGCTATGTTGTTTCATAACCATAATGATTTGGTTGTAGTAAATGGTCACAAATTCAAAACAAATTCAGACGCAACCTTAGTTAGCTCAAATAAAAATAATAAAATCTATCAAAAAATTAAATTAAATATATTTAAATTAATACTAAGTAATCAGATTATTGGAGCCACTATCTCTCTAAGAGGCAATATTGCCAGATTACTAGCATCAAAGATTAATTTTTATCCTATGCATGACTGGATTTTAGTAATTTCTTTTTTGGTGTTGAATAAAAAAATAAAGTATATTGATCAAGATTTAATTTCATACCGTAGGCATGAAGAAACATTCACTGGTAACAAGAAAAATAACTTTCTAAATAAAATTAAATTTAGATTTGTAATTTTATACACTATATTGAGAGTATTTATGCTTAAATAGTAATAGCTATAGAATATTTATTGGATAGTGTATGTACGTAACAAATGATAGAGCTGATTTAATTTTGTCTTTATACGACAAATTACCTCAAATAAAAGTAATCACAGATTTAGGTTGTATGGACGGAGCAACTTTAGATGGAATATCATCTACCCTTGGGACTGAAATTACTTACTATGGGATTGATTATGCTGTCCCCAGGAAGTTTATTAATTCACATAATTTTACTTTTATAAAATGTGATTTGAATTTGGGTTTACATGAAATAAAGGATATCGTTGAGGAAACTGATTTAATTCTAATATTGGATGTCCTAGAACATCTTAATGATCCTGAAATATTTCTTGAAAAACTTGGTAAAATGATGAAAACAGATGCTCAGATCGTAATCACAGTTCCAAATGCATCCTCAGTGAGAAAATTAATCGCCTGGCTAAAGAATGATTTTCCAAGAAATGATATTGGTTATTTTGATAAAACTCATAGGTCATGGTTTACCACAAAATCAATAAAAAAATTAATTCCTCCTGGAATTAATGTTGATACAGTTGGTTATGTATATTCAAAAAAGACAATTTTTAAAATATTTCAAAAGATATTACCATCAAGACTTACTTCACAATTCTATATAAAGCTTACCAAGGAATAAAATCTTAGTTTAGAAGAGGCTTAAAGATGACGGATAAAAAAAGAGTTCTCGTTTTATCAGCTACATACAACGGACAAAAATATATTGAAGAACAGTTAGAATCAATATTAGTACAAATAGATGTTGATGTAGAATTACTAGTTTCTGATGATAATTCAACGGATAATACTCTAGAAATTGTTAACAAACTTGCAAAGGATTGCGATATCAATTTATTGACCAATAGAAAAACACTTGGCTCATCAGCAAATTTTTTTAACTTAATAGAAAACTGTAATACACAGTTTATCGATTATATAGCGTTTTCTGATCAAGATGACATTTGGAATAAAGATAAAATTATATCAGCAATTAATCAGCTGGAAAATTCTAATTGTGATGGATTTTCATCTGATGTAATTGCCTATTGGCCCGAATTAAAAAGAAAAAAGTTATTAAAAAAAAGTTACACTCAACAAGAGTACGATCATTGGTTTGAAAGCCCAGGTCCTGGTTGTTCACAAGTTTTTACAGTAAAGTCATTTGAGTCTTTCAAAAAATTTATAATAAAAAACAAAAGAAAACTAACAAAAATAGAATATCATGACTGGTTAATATATTCATATTACAAGCATAATAATTACAAATGGATTATTTCTGATGAACCTAAAATGCTTTATAGACAACATCAGAGCAATGTCTCTGGAGCCAACTACACAATTAAAGCAAAGTTAACAAGATTTAATAAAATTTTAGATGACTGGTATAAGAACCAAATTATGCTTAATTATGAGGTTATTACAAATAAAGAGTTTAATGAATTCGTGAGATCAGAAAGACTATTATTTAAACCCTTAAGTCTGAGAAGAAATAAACTATACTCATTATTCGTATGGCTGCTGCTGTGTTTAGGAATATTAAAAAATTGAAATAAATATTATACTTAGAGTTTATAAATATATAGAGAGTAAAAATATATGACTATTGCGATAATTGGTGGTGCAGGTTTTATTGGCACTAGACTTAGTAAGCGTCTGGATAATTCAAAAATAGATTTTAATGTATATGATAAGAATATATCAAGTTCGCAAAATATTATCTACGCTGATGTTGTGAATAGCAATTCTTTAGAGCAATTAAAAGGGAACGACACAATTATTAATTTAGCTGCAGAGCATAGAGACGATGTTGAACCTAAGAGTAAATATGATGATGTTAATGTGCAGGGAGCTATGAATATATGCAATGCTGCTCGTAAATTTTCAATCAATAAAATAATTTTTACAAGTTCAGTTGCAATATATGGATTTGCACCCTCAGAGACTGATGAGACAGGAAGTCCTAATTTTTTTAATGATTATGGACGCACTAAGTTTCTTGCTGAAGAAGTTTTTAAAAAATGGCAAAATGAGGACTCGAAAAATCGTACATTAGTAATAATAAGGCCAACTGTTGTATTTGGTGAAGGAAACAGAGGAAATGTATACAACTTGCTTAACCAAATAGCATCTGGCTTATTCGTTATGTTTGGAGATGGTAAAAATAAAAAATCTATGGCTTATGTTGAAAACGTTGCGGCATTTATAGAATTTACATTATCTCTCGATCCAGGAGCTCACATCTTTAATTACATAGATAAACCTGACTTAGATATGAACACTCTAGTTTCTAGATCTAGGAAAATCTTGCTCGGCAAACATAATGTAGGAATTCGACTACCCGCGTTTTTGGGGTTATTAGCTGGTTATTTAGCAGACTTAATAACAAAATTTAGCGGTAAAAAACTCCCCATCAGCAGTATTAGAGTTAGGAAGTTTATGGGAACAACACAATTTTCGTCATCAAAAAAAAGAATTGGTTTTATTCCTCCTGTTAGTCTAGAGGATGGTCTCCACAAAACATTAAGATATGAGTTTATTGAGGACAATTCTAATAATAGAACATTCGAAACTGAATAATTACAAAATCTACTTCTCTTGGAAGAATCAATTATATGTATGATAATGCTAATATAAATTATATAATTTAGTAGATGATAACTAAATTTCATTTTTTCGATAAGACAATAAGAAGAAATAAATCATAAGTGAAAAATCTCGAATCTAATTATTTAGAAAACACTTACTTGGCTACATTCTTTTTGTTCTTCATTTTCAATTTCATTGATAGGCAGATCGGCAATATTTTTTTAATAATTTCACTCTTATTATGTTTGATTAATTACAAAATCCTTTATGAGATAATTTTAGTAAACATAAAATTAGTAATTAGCATAATAATTTTTAGTCTTTACATTTTCCTCATCGGTTTTTATCATAATACTCCAATAGCTGAATTGGATAATTACTTCAGATTCTTGCTACTTTTGCCTCTATTATTGATCACACTCAATGAATCTAGACTACTGAGCCTACTTATTCTTAGTGCTTACGCAGGCTTTCTTCATGCATTATACTGTAATGTATTTTTGGATCTTGATATCACCAGATTTTCTGGGACTTCCAGCAGCGCAATAACCTATGGGAATATGTGTGCTACTTTATTAGTAGTATGTATTTATTTTTTTATCTATAAAGGAATGAAATCTATCCATCTTATCTTTGCAATTTTAATATTTAGTTATCTTTTCATTTTAACTGGTACGCGAGGACCATTAATTGGGATTGTTATATCTTTAATCTATCTTGCAGTTACGATAAAAAATAATACCAATCAAAATAAAAACTTTATAAGGCCTTTATTAGTATTATCAATACTCTTAGTTTCTATACTGCTCATACCTAATCAACTAGGTGAGCGAATAAAAGAGATAAATCAGATAAACTTATCTGAGCCACTGAAGATCACAGATCGTTCACTTAGGGAGCGAGTTTTTTATATTATTTATGCGAAAGAACAGATACAAAGTCATCCTTTTGTTGGTATGGGCCCTCAAAATCTTGAAGACAAGCAATGGCAATATCTAAAAGAAAAAAATATTCATGAAAGTGGCATTATTCGCCCTAAAGATCATTTACATAATGAATTCGCTGACATATCGGTAAAATTTGGCCTCCTAAGTTTGGTTTTATTATTTCTTATTTATTTTCGGTTAATTAGAACAGGAAGTAACGAGCATAGAGTTTTGTTGAATATTTTGATGATAACTCTTATATCTTCTCAGATAACACAGAGTCAGCTTGCTCATCATCAAGCTATTACATTTTTTATTGTATTATTTTATTTGTTACAGCCTAAGACTAAACTAAGTTAATTGACATAAACAAACATGATGCAAATCCAGCTCATTAGTGCTAATTTTATTGTGTTATGAAGTACATAATTATTTTGACAATTTCATTTTTAACTTCCCCTGTAACCGCAGATGATCAACATTATTCAGATAGCAATGTGAAATTATTTTTCATAACTCCAAAAGATGGAGAAATATTGACAAGTCCATTTATAGCGAAGTTTGGCATTACAGGTATGAGTATTGCTCCCGCAGGTATAGATAAACCAATGTCTGGACATCATCATTTATTGATAGATCTCGATAAGCTTCCTGATATGAATAACCCGATTCCAGCAGATAAAAACCATTTACACTTCGGTCAAGGACAAACTCAAGCATCTATAAATTTGCCGAGTGGAAAACACACTTTGCAGCTTCTTTTAGGAAACTACCTTCATATCCCTCACCGACCCCCTTTATTATCAGAAAGAATTGAAATTACTGTTAAATAATGTCATCGAACAAGAATGAAAAGTAAAATAGCACTCATCAAGCCTATTACAATCAATAAAACCATAAGCTGATTATTTGCAGCCTCTCGGTTCACAACTTTTTTAAAGTGACCATAAAGTTTGTAAGATGTATAGTTATTCTGATGAACATCTAGGTATGCTAGTCTTCTTATTCTTTTGTTGGATAGCTTGGTGCCTTCTTTATCGAGTAGTCCATAAGCTTCTTTAAGATAGTTATAATTGACAATTCTCATACGCATCCTTGTATTGAAGTTAAATCTCATTACAGATTACACTATATTTGTCGTCTTGAACAATCCCTAGAACAAATCAATAGATTGACATAGATTAATCTAGAAAAGACCCGTGACTGGCTAAGGGGTGAATGAGGAAAATTATTGCCAGCCACGAGTGCTTTATGTATTTATTTGTGCAATATATGTGCCAACTCTAATGACTCAGCAACTGCGTTACAGTCCTGAAATAAGCTTATAAAGAAGATTTTAGATATAAAATATGCACTCAAGTCTGAATTAATTGGCATTACTATTGTTACTAGCATTGCATATATAGCTGTTGAATATTTTATGCATCAGTAATACACTTCATACATTGTTTTTTGGGGCTATAGCTCAGCTGGGAGAGCATCTGCTTTGCAAGCAGGAGGTCGT
>MDTG01103961.1_pt1 | contig 11046 bp, 9 predicted proteins | sample 811421 | NCBI WGS metagenome assembly MDTG01 (sample SAMN05326645, study PRJNA326480) | marine metagenome | isolation source: seawater | place: Pacific Ocean: South East | collected 2011 | reverse complement strand
ACACTTGGAATAATATAAATCAAAAGTTATTAGCTTTAATAAATGAAAATTAAATTAGCAAAATCAGAATTAATTCATTTTGTTGGAATTGGTGGAATTGGTATGAGCGGATTAGCAGTTATAATGAAAGACCTAGGTTTTAAAGTACAGGGAAGCGATATTGCTAATAATAAAAATATTGAAAGAGTAAAAAACAAGAAAATTAAAGTTTATATAGGCCATAAAAAACAAAATATTAATAAATCAACTATTTTAGTTATTTCATCTGCAATTAAAAAAAATAATCCTGAATTACTATTTGCAAAAAAAAGAAGGATACCGATTTATAAAAGAGGAGAAATGTTAGCCAATGTTGTTTCATTGATGAAAAATGTTGTAGTTGCAGGATCACATGGCAAAACCACAACTACTTCATTAATATCAAACATTTTTACTTATGCAAAAATTGATCCAACAGTAATTAATGGAGGAGTTTTAAATTTATTTAGCGGATCTGCAAAATTAGGAAAAAGCGATTGGTGCATTTTAGAGTCAGACGAATCGGATGGAAGTTTTACCAAAATTCCATCAACTTATTCAATTGTTACTAACATTGATAAAGAACACCTAGATTATTATAAATCTATAGATTTTTTAAAAAAAAATTTTATTAATTTTATTGAAAAAACCCCATCTTTCGGAAAAACTTTTATATGCTTAGATGATCAAAATAACAGAGATGTGATAAAAAAAATTAGTAATCTAAATTATAATACTTACGGCACTAACAAGTTATCAAATTTTAAAATAACAAATATTTTACAAAAAGAAAATTATTCAAAATTTGATTTAGAAATAAATTTACCAGGTGTAAAAAATTTTTTAATAATAAATATTAAAATCCCACTTATTGGCTTACATAATATAAGAAATGCAACTGCTGCTGTTGCAGTTGCTTTTTCTGTTGGTATACCAATCAAAATTATAAAAAAGGGCTTGGAAAAATTTTCTGGAGTGCAAAGAAGATTTACAAAGATTTTTTCTTTTAATGGTGTTCAATTTTTTGATGATTACGCTCACCATCCAACAGAAATTAATGAAGTACTAAATGGCGTCAGAAAAGTTTACAAAGAAAAAGAAATTGTATGTATTTTTCAACCTCACAGAATTTCTAGAGTAAAAAGTTTACATGAAGAATTTTCAAAATCATTTAAAAAAGCAAATACTTTAATTTTATGCCCGATATACAAAGCAGGAGAAAATATAAATTTAGGATTCAGCTACAATAGCTTTGCAAAAAAAATAATAAAAAATTCAAAAGTAAAGTTAATATTAATTAATAATAATTTAGATTTAATAAAATATGTAAAACAAAATATTTATGGAAATAAAATAGTAATAGGAATGGGCGCTGGATCAATCTCAAATTGGATAAGAGATTTACCAAAACATGTTTTATAATGAATATTGAAAATTTAGAAAATAAATTTAAAAATTTTAGTGGAAAAATATATTTTAATTATAGTCTTAAAAAACTTAATTGGTTTAATATTGGCGGGTCTACAAAAATTTACTTTAAGCCAGATACCCTTCAAGACTTAATAGAATTTTTAAAGTTAAGCAAAAATGAAAAAAATTTTTTTGTTTTAGGTGCGGGGTCTAATGTTTTATTTAAAGATGATGTGTTTGAGGGAGTAATTGTAAAATTAAGTAAAAATTTTGCAAGAATTTCATTATTAAATGAAAATACTATAATAGCAGGCAGTGGTGTTTTAGACAAATCTATCTCTAATTTTGCTGCGGATAATAGTTTGGGTGGATTTGAATTTTTATCTTGTATACCGGGTACTATTGGAGGAGGTATTAGAATGAATTCTGGATGTTTTGGATATGAATTTAAGGATATTTTAATTTCAGTACAAGCAATTAACAGACTAGGTGAAGTTTTAACGATTCCTAGAAAAGATATAATATTTAAATACAGATCTTGTGATTTGCCAAAAGATCTAATTTTTCTTAGCGCATCTTTTAAAGCAAACAAAAAAAAAAAAGAGGAAATTAAAGAAGAAATAAAAAAATTTAAAAATAAAAAAGAAGAAACTCAACCAACAAAAATAAAAACAGGTGGAAGTACATTTAAGAATCCAATAGAACAATCTGATAAGAAAGTTTGGAAAATAATTAAAGAGTCCGTACCAAGCGATATTCAATTTGGTGATGCAATTATATCTGATAAGCATGCAAATTTTTTTATAAATAAAGATAATGCAAGTTATAAAGATATGAAGAATTTGATAGATTTTGTTAAGGAAAATGTAAAAAAAAAAACTGGAATAAATCTGGATTTAGAAATTGTTTTAGTTGAATAAATGAAAAAAAAAATTTTAATTCTTGCAGGAGGATTTTCAAGAGAAAGAGAAATTAGTCTAAAAACTGCAAAAGGAGTTTTTAATGCGATTAAAAAAAAATATTACGCTAAAATTTGTGAACCTAATGGTGATTTAATTAAAAATTTAAGATCATTCAAGCCCAATGTTGTATTTAATGCGTTGCACGGAAGATATGGGGAAGATGGATACATTCAGTCAATTCTTGAAATTGAAAAAATAAAATACACTCATTCAGGAGTATTATCTTCCTCAATAGCAATTGATAAGGAAATCTCTAAAAAAATATTTCTTAAAAATAATATTAAAACTCCTAAATTTTTTAAATTAAAAATTAATAAAATTTTAAAAAAATCTGAAATTATTAGAAAAATAAAATCTAGATTAAATTTTCCAGTTGTAATTAAGCCATTTAACGAAGGATCAAGTGTAGAAGTATACATATGTAGTGAAAAAGATTTTTTTAAAAAATTGAATAAACTTTCTCCATACAAAGAAGTAATGGTAGAAAAATATATAGCTGGAAGAGAAATTCAAGTTGCTATTATGGGAAAAAGAAAATTAGGAGCAATAGAGTTAGTTCCAAAAAGAAAATTTTATGACTATGAGGCAAAATATAACTCAAAATCAAAAACTAAACATATTATTCCAGTAAAAATAAAAAATAAAAAAATAGAGGAAGTCTTGAATATTGCGCTAAAGGCTCACAGAGTTGTTGGATGTAAAGGTGTCAGTAGATCAGATTTTAAATTTTATAAAAATAAATTTTATCTTCTTGAAATAAATACTCAACCAGGAATGACTTCACTTTCTTTAGTACCTGAAATAGCAAAGTTTAATAATATATCTTTTTTAAATTTAATTGATTGGATGATAAAAGATGCGTCTATACGTAGATAAAAAACTATTTTTCTTATTTCACTTTTTAATTTTACTATTCCTTACATCTACTAATAGTCAGTTATTTGTAAAAAAAAAAGACTCATTTTTTAAATTACAATTCATAGAAGTTACAGGTTTGGATGAAACTATAAATTTGCAAATAGAAAAAAACTTAAATTTTCTAAAAAATACTAATATTTTTTTTATTGATAAAGTAATTTTAAAAGATCAAATCAACAAATATAATTTTATTGAAAATTATAATATAATTAAACAATATCCGTCAAAAATTATTTTAGAACTACAACAAGCAGATTTTCTTGCGAAAACAATAAAAGATAATAAAATTTTTCTTATTGGTTCAAATAGTAAATTTATTGATATTGAAAAATTTAAAAATTATCAAGATTTACCAATAGTATTTGGAAAATTTACCGCAAAAAATTTTATAACATTTAAAAAAATTCTTAATAAGTCAGAATATAATTTTAATGATATTAAAGAAATATTTTTTTATCCTAGTGGTAGAATAGATATAAAAAATAAAAATAATGTGCTAATTAAATTTCCAATTCAAAACTTAGAAGAAGCCTTGGGTGTTGCTAATAAAATAATAAGTAATAATAAATTTAATAATAATGTAATTGATTTAAGAATATTAAATCAATTAATTTTATCCAATGAATGAAAAAAATTTAAATGTTTTTATTGATTTTGGATCATCAAAAATAAGAATGGGTATATATAATGTAGAAACTTCTAAAAATATTTTTATTTCAGAAAAAGAATGTATTTCAAATTTTAAGTTAAGAAATTTTGACATATCGGATGCAAATGAAATTATTAAAGAGCTAATTAGATCGGCAGAAAAAAAAATAGAAAAACATATTAAGAATGTAAATTTAATGATCGATACTCCAGACATGTTTTCTATAGATATTTCAATAAAAAAAAATTCCGATAATAATTCCTTCTCAATAAACGATATTAAATCTTTATTAAATGAAGCAAAAAATTTAATTCAAAAAAATTATTTTGACAAAAAAATTATTCATATGATTGTTAAAAAATTTATTTTTGATGGTAAAGAATACTTTGAAGTTACCAGAGAAAAAAATAATTATACTTCTTTAATAATAGAATTAAAATTTATATGTTTTTCTGACCAAATTTATAAAAAATTACAAGATAGTTTTAATAATAATTACTTAAATATAGATAATATATATTGTTCAAGCTATGTAAGATCAAGTAATTATAATTCTCTATTTAATGATTTTAATAAAAAAATTATTTTAGATATTGGTTATGTAAAAAGTGCAATAACAGTTTTTCAAGATAATAGAATATTATATTTTAATATTTTACCTGTTGGAGGGAGACATATAACTAATGACATCTCTATACTTTTAAAAATAAACCAAATTGATGCTGAAAGGCTCAAAAAAAATTTAAATCAAACTGAAACAACATTTAAAAATAAAATACACGATAAAAGATATGCAGAATCTTCAGATTTATCTAACGAGATTATTTTTGCTAGAGTTGATGAAATAATAAAATTAAACTTATCTGAGGAATATTTTAATAAATTCTTTCAAAATAAGGATAATTGTGTTTTAATTTTTATTGGCGAAGGTTCAAAAATATTAAATAAAAATTCAATTTATTTAGAGGAAAAATTTGATTTTTTTAGTGAAATTAGTTTTTTTGAAGAAAATACAACTTCAGTTTGTGAATCAGGATTTAATTTTAAAAAAATTGGAAAATTTAAAGAAGTAAATTTTTTAACAAAAAAACCTAAAAATAAAGGTTTTTTTGAGAAATTTTTTCATCTTTTTAACTAGTTTTTTGTATTTTCCTGTAACATTTGTTGTATTTTTTAAAAATCGAATGAAATGTATTTATTATACATGTCAGTTCTTAATCAAAAAACTTTGAAAGAAAAAATAACATTTGAAGGTATAGGTCTACATACTGGTCAAAAAGTTACTATGACGATATTACCATCAAAGCCTAATGCAGGTGTAATTTTTAAGAGAATTGATTTAAAAAGCAATAACATAGTAATACCAAATATTTATAATGTTACTAACGCAACACTCTGCACAACGATTTCAAATGAATATGGAGTTTCAGTTTCCACAATAGAACATTTGATGGCAGCACTATATGGATTAGGAATAGATAATGCAATTATTGAAATTAATTCTCAAGAAGTTCCAATAATGGACGGATCAGCAAAAGTTTTTATAGAAAAGTTTTTAGAGATTGGTTTTAATACTAGTGATATTCCAATTAAAATAATTAAGATTATGAATAAAGTTAGTTTTGAAGATGGATCAAAACATATCTCTATTAGCAAATCAAATGTAAGCTTAGATATAGATTTTGAAATTAAATTTTCTAATTCACTTATTGGAAGTCAAAAAAATAAAATAAGTGTTTATGAAAATGATTTGTCAAATATTTATGAATCAAGAACGTTTTGTTTATACGAAGATATCGAAAAGTTGAAAAAGATGGGCCTAGCAAAAGGAGGAAGTCTTGATAACGCATTAGTAGTTAAAGACAATGAAGTTCTCAATAATAATGGACTGAGAAATGACCTTGAATTTGTTAATCATAAAATTTTAGATTGCATGGGAGATTTATATCTCTCTGGTTATAAAATTATAGGCAATATAAAATGTTCTGAGGGAGGACATAGTTTAACAAATAAGCTCTTGAGAAAAATATTTTCAGATAAAAATAACTATAGAATATTTGAAATTAAAGAAAAAACTCTTCCACATACATATATTGATAAGTCAATATTCAAATCTATTGCATAATAATTAGAATATTTTTTTAAATTCTGATAAGAATTTAAAATGAATTATTTTGTTAAGTTTTTTTTAATTATTTTTTTTATTTTTTTTAGTGCTTGTAAAAATAATAATGAACAAAAAAATTTAGTCATAGAGGAAGAAGATTTAGACCTTCAAATGATCCAAGCTTATCAGGATGGTTTAAAATTACTTGATGAAAATAATTTCTTTGATGCAGCTAAAAAATTTAATGAAGCTGAAATTTTATATCCACAATCATTATGGGCCCCAAGAGCTTCATTGATGTCAGCATATTCCTATTATAATGGATCTTATTATGCAAATACAATTGAAGAATTAAAAAGATTTATAAATATTTATCCAAGACATAATCGTTTGTCTTATGCTTACTATCTTTTAGCAATGAGTTATTATGAACAAATATCTGATGAGAAAAAAGATTTAGGATCAATTGTTGATGCACAAAAAAATTTTAATATACTTTTAAAAAAGTTTCCGAATTCTGATTTTGCTTTAGACGCAGAATATAAACTAGAACTTATAGAAGAGATTTTAGCATCTAAAGAAATGTATTTAGGAAAATATTATATAGAGAGGGAGAAATGGATTCCTGCAATTAATAGATACAAAAACGTTATTAATAATTATGAAACAACTATTTATGTAGAGGAAGCCCTACACAGATTGGTTGAAATTCATTATAAAATTGGTTTAATTGATGAGTCAAAGAAGTATGCTGCATACTTAGGCTATAACTATCAATCTAGTGAATGGTATGAAAAATCTTATAAAGTATTCAACAAAAATTATGAAAAAATTATAAAGAAGAGAAAAAAACAAAAAAATAAGGTGTCTACTTTAGAAAGAATAAAATCCTTGTTGAAAAATGAAAAATAGGAATTTAATTAAAAAAGAATATCTTGCCAAAATAAAAAAACTTAAAGAACATAATCTGCATTATTATGAAAAAAGTAATCCAAAAATTTCAGATGCCAAATATGATAATTTAAAAAAAGAAATAATTGAACTTGAGAAAAAATATAGTTTTTTAAAAAGTAAAAGTTCACCGTCTTTATTAGTTGGAACAAGACCATCAAAAAACTTTCTTAAATCAAAACACAGGGTCAAAATGTTATCATTATCAAATGCATTTGGTTATGAAGATTTAAAGAATTTTGAAAAAAAAATATCAAATTTTCTAAATTTAAAAGAAAACACAAATATTGAGTATAGTGTTGAACCAAAAATAGATGGAATTTCTGCATCATTAACTTATAAAAATAGTAATTTAGTTTTAGGTTTATCCAGGGGAGACGGTATAGAAGGAGAAATTATTACTGAAAACTTAAAAACGATTAAAGATATTCCGCAATCAATTAAAGATAAAAAATTTCCTAAAGATATAGATATAAGAGGAGAGGTTTACATAGGAAAAAATGACTTTGAAAAGATAAAAGATAGGTTTGCAAATCCAAGAAATGCAGCATCGGGATCTCTTAGGCAAAAAAATCCTAATGAAACAAAAAAAATTCCATTAAAATTTATTGCTTATACTTATGGTTTTAATAATCAAATAAATTTTAAAAAACAATCTGAGTTTTTAGATCTTCTTAAAAGTTGGGGCTTTAATACAAATCATTATAATAAAGTTATTAACGGTATTGATAAATTAATCCAAAATCATAAGGAATTAGAAAATAAAAGACAAGATTTAGACTTTGATTTAGATGGAATGGTATATAAAATTAACGATTTGGACTTACAAAAGAGATTAGGCTCTGTTGCTAATGCTCCTAGGTGGGCTATAGCGCATAAATTTTCAGCTGAGAGTGCATTTTCAAAAATATTAAATATAGAAATTCAAATAGGAAGAACAGGAGCATTAACACCAGTTGCAAAAATAAAGCCAGTTAATATAGGTGGTGTTGTGGTTTCAAATGCAACTCTTCATAACGAAGAAGAAATAATTAGGAAAGATATAAGAGTTGGTGACCAAGTTAAAGTTGAAAGAGCGGGAGACGTAATTCCACATGTGCTTTTTGTAGATATTAAAAAAAGACTAAGTGATTTAAAAAAATTTACTTTTCCAAAAAACTGCCCATCGTGTGGGTCAAAAGTAATTAAAGATTTTAACAAAATTTCAAAAAAATATGATGCAGTAAAAAGATGCTCTAGCGAAGGATATAAATGTGAAAAAATTGCAGTTGAAAAAATTAAACATTTTGTATCAAAAGAAGCACTTAACATAGAAGGCCTAGGAAAAAAAGTTATTGAAAAGTTTTGGGATCTAAAATTTATAAAGTTACCTTTTGATATCTTTGATTTAAATTATCAAAATATTGAAAAATTGGACGGTTGGGGAGAATTATCTGCAAACAACTTAAGAAAATCGATTGAAAAATCAAAAAATATTGGATTGGATAAATTTATATTTTCATTAGGAATAAGACATATTGGCCAAGAAAATGCGAAGCTTTTATCACAGTATTTTTTAAATATAAAAAATTTTAACGATTTAACAAAAAATTTTAATTTCAATTCTCTTAGCAATCTAGATGGGATTGGAGAGACTCAAATAAAATCACTTAAAAGTTTTTTTTCAGATCAAACTAATTTAAATGTAGTTAAAAAATTAATTTCAATTTTAAATATAAAAAATGTTTTACAAAATACAAAGGGGAAACTAATAAATAAATCATTTATGTTTACTGGTAAGCTTTTAAATATTAGCAGAGCTGAAGCAAAATCTATAACAGAAGAAAATTCTGGAAAAATTTTGAGTAATGTAAGCAAAAAACTTGATTATTTAGTAATTGGAGAAAAACCTACAACAAAAAAAATTAATCAAGCCAAAGAATTAAATGTAAAAGTTATTAGTCAGTCAGAATGGAAAAAACTTTTAAACTAGACTTAAAAGCCATTTTTTTTCATTAGAGTTTAAAAACTTTGATATTTTTAAATATATATTCATGTGGTAACTAAATAAATATTTTTTTTCAGAGTTATTTAGCATTTTAAAATTTATTAAGTCAATATCTATTGGTGCGAGAGTTAAATTTTTAAAGAATATTTTTTTCTTATTTTTTTCAACATAAATTAAATTTTCAATTCTAATTCCAAACTTTTTTTTTTCATAGTAGCCAGGTTCATTACTAAGAATCATTCCTGGTAAAATTTTTACATTATTATATTTTGATATAGCTTGTGGTCCTTCATGTACATTTAAAAAATATCCAACTCCATGACCAGTGCCATGCCCATAATCTAGATTAATTTTTTTTAGAAAAATTCTTGCTCTTTTATCAATCTCTTCACCAGTATTAATCCTATTTAAGTTAGTATTAAAAACAGCAATATGACCTTTTAAAACTCTAGTAAAAATATTTTTAATTTTCGAAGGTGGTTTTGAGAAACATATAGTTCTTGTAACATCAGTAGTTCCATACTTGTACTGCCCTCCAGAGTCACATAGGAAAATATCTTTTTTATTAATCTTTCTGTTTGAATTTTTATTTGCTCTGTAATGAATTATTGCACCATTTGGGCCTGCACCTGCAATAGTATTAAAGCTTGGGTATAAAAAATTATTATTTTTTTTTCTAAAATCTTCCAGTTTTTTTTCCGCATCAATTTCTGTAAAATTAAAATTTTTTTTACTTTTTATCCAATGCAAAAATTTTGTTAAGGCAGCACCATCAGCTACATGAGCATTAGTCATATTTTTAATTTCTGTTTTATTTTTTATTGCTTTAAGCGCGTAGCATGGATCGATTTCATTTAAAATATTAAATTTTGATAAAATAATACTTTTATTAAAAATTGAACAACTATTTTTATCTATAGAGAAATTTTTACCTTTTAATTTATTTATTACATTTGCAAATTCTTTAAATTCATAAAATTTAATATTTTTATAGTTTATTAAATTTTTAATTTTTCTAGTTTTCTTTAAGTTAGAAAAAAAATGTATATTTTTTTTACTTAAAATTGCTTGGCAGTTTGGAATAGGACTATTCGGATTATCAAATCCCCTTATATTTAATAACCACGCACAGTTTTCGGGCGCACTTATAAATATATTATCGATATTTTTTTGTTTAAGCTTCAAAAATAATTTTTTTAATTTTGAATTTATTTTTTCCCCAGCCACAGAATCGCTCAAACAGTAAAATTCTTTTGTTTTATATTTGTTTTTAAAATTAGCAATTTCATCAATTAAATTATTATTAATTGGTATTAAATTACAACTATCTTTAAAATTCGATTTCAAACTGATTTCGGTAAATAATTTAGGATCAAATCCTAATGTAATTTTTTTTTTATTATTTAATACATCAGATGGTCTGGTTTTCGGAATTTCAAATATTTTAAAATTTTTACCGGATTCAATACCTGCTTGCAGCGTGTATCTACCATCAACAAACATAAAGTTTTTATCTTTCAATACTATTGCCATACCTGCTGAACCTGAAAAGTTTGATATAAATTTTAATCTATTTGGAAAAGAATATTCAGAAAAAAATTCATCATTTTTTGGTATTATGTAACCATCAATGTTTTTATTATTGATCAATTTTTTTAATATTTTAATCATTTTCAAACTATCTTTTTAATTTTTTTTGATATCTTATCCATCCTGGGCTCTTAATTTCATTTTCAAAATCTATATCTTGGTTAAATTCAAAATTATCTTCTTCATTTTCTTCAAAATAGTTATTTTTTTTAATATTTTCATGTGGCAATTCATCAATAAATCTAGACGCTAAACTATCAATCCAATCACCTTGATAAAACCTATTCATTGAAAAAGATATAATTGCTTGTTTTTTTGCTCTAGTAATTCCAACATAGGCTAATCTTCTTTCTTCTTCTAATCCCTTTTGGCCTTTTTCTTCAATTGATTTTTGGTGAGGAAACAAACCTTCTTCCCAGCCAGGTAAAAAAACAACATCAAACTCTAATCCTTT
>MDTG01331675.1_pt1 | contig 11047 bp, 10 predicted proteins | sample 811421 | NCBI WGS metagenome assembly MDTG01 (sample SAMN05326645, study PRJNA326480) | marine metagenome | isolation source: seawater | place: Pacific Ocean: South East | collected 2011 | reverse complement strand
TGTGGAAGTGCGGCAACGCATGTAGCTGACCAGTACTAATAGCTCAATTGGCTTGATTTATGCACTGAAAAAAATTTTGATTATTTTGATATAGATTATTTAGGAAATTGTATTTCTTAGTTCCCATTTACCTGACTTATTTTTTTTCCAAAGATGTGGTGAACGAAATTCGTCGACAGTATTAAAAAACTTTTCTTCTGAAATGCTTATGTAATCTAAAAATTCTTTGAAAAACTTATCTGGAAACTCTGAGTCATAATTTTTAACTAGTTTTACACCCTCTTCTCGAGTTATTTTTTCATTTCTTATTTCTTGAACAGCATCCCAGGTAGCTCTACCTAAACCAAATTTTATAAATGTAGTATAAAAATGAAATGGGTCTGTTTTATCATCAATCCCCGAATACTTAGAATAACTTCCTTGGGTTCTTTCAGTATTAGCTCTAAAACCAGTATTTTCTGCAGCATAGTAGTAACATTCTTGAGGGTCCCACTTTAAAAAATAACCTAAATAGAAAACTTTGATTTTATTTTTTTTAAGTTCTTTGCTGTCTACAGGCAAATAAGGTTCAAAATCATTTAAGGAAAATTTATAATCTTTAATAATTTTTTTTATATTAACTCTACCAAAAGTTAAGCTAGAAGTTTTTTCAAAAGAAAAAAAACTACTATCCATTACAGGATCGAAGTTTTCATTTATATCATTCCCATACTCTGCTTGGTTTTCACCATAAATTACTAGAGGTATATTAAATTTTGATGCAATTTTAGGCCCAATTATTTTTTGACCAATTATAAATGGCTGAAATGGATGTAATAAATTTAAAAAAGCTAGTTTTGTTAAAAGTCTATGAAGCTTACCATTTGGAGTAAATAAAATATTATCAAGACCACCAATGTGTGACCAATTTATAAAATTTTTCCATCCAATATCTGTGTATAAGTGAGGAGCCCAGGTAACAGTTAATGGGTTCATGCCATATTTATATTTTAAAATATGAGCAGTATAACCGCTGTCTTTTCCTCCACTTCCTGGAACTACACAATCATAGCCAGTTTTTTTTCTGTATCTATCTAAAACTTTTCTTAAATCTGACTCTCTTTTTTCCCAGTCAATCTTATTTTTTATAATATTATAATTACAGGCACTACAAATATTTTTATCAAACTTAAGTCCGTTTTTTAAATCGTTTGTATTTTTAAATTCGACTACAGACATTGGTCTTTGATTTGAATTAACACATTTTTTACAGAACTTTATTTTACTAGGTAGTCCGTACAGTGAAAAATTAGTCTTTTTCATTTTTTTACTAAATAAATTATTTTTTTTCCATTGAAACCGCCAACTTTATAATTTACTTTTTTTTCCTTAATCGAAGCATCATTTATCACATTAGAACTAGATTCCCTAACAATTAATCTTTTTAAGACTTTTAATTTACATTTTTTAAAAAAATTATCCCACTCAAAAAATCTATATTCATGCTCTCCATTCATCGCCCTAGTAAGTCTCATATTAGTTGGCAAATAACTAGATCTTAAAAAACTTTTTGTATACGTAATATTGAGCATTTGTTTTATTTCTTTATTAGTTTTGCTATTATTATTACCTCTATCAATAATTATTAATCTACCATTTCTTTTGATAACTCGCTTTGCTTCTTTAAGTGTTCTGATTATATTTCTAGAATGATGAAATGAATCCCAGGCTATACAAAAATCAACACTGTTATTTCTCAAATTTAATTCATCAAAACTTCCGTGAACAGACAATACTTTTTTTTGGGATTTATTATTTAATATATTTTTTATTGTTATTGGTTGAGATTTTAGGACTGCATTTTCAACAACCTCAACACAATATATTTTTTTAACTCTTTTTTTTTTAGCTATAATAGAAGAGACTAATCCTATGCCACCACCTAAATCTACCCCAATACCTTTAATATTTTTCCAAACATCACGATCTAATTTTAGTATTTTTGATAAATTTTTTGGAGAAATTGCAGTATATTGTTTCCACATTTCTTTAAAGCCTTTAAGTGAAATTTTTTCAGCAACCTTATTATTTAATTTATAATCCTCTAAATAACGATTATTTTTTTTAAATTTCCAAATTATAGGTTTATTAATCATAAAAATATTGAATAAATACGATATATCTTAGGATGAAATTATAGAACAAAAAAAGTTTGTCAAATATTTTTTAAATAAGATTTTAAAAAATTTAAACCAACTTCTCCACTTTTCTCAGGATGAAACTGTGTACCAAATATGTTTTGTTTATTTACTGCGACACAGTACTTTGTTTTTTTATATTTACTATATCCAACTGTATTTTCAATATTTTTTGTTATTACATGATATGAGTGAATAAAATAAAATTTTTCATTTGAATAATTTTTTAAAAATTTAAGCTCAGAACTTTTATTAAAATGTACATTTTGAAAACCAACTAATGGCAAAATGTCAATTTGTTTTAGCTTTTTTACATTTCCGTTTATGAAATTTAATCCTTTAGATTTACCAGATTCTTCGCCTTCAGTCATAAATAGCTGCATACCAAGACAAATGCCAAAAATATAACTATTATTTTTAATTTTATTTAAAAAATTAATATATTTCGGTTTTCTAATTAATTTTGAAGATTTTAAAAAAGAACCAACTCCAGGTATAAAAACAACATCATAATTTTTTTTTATATTATCGCTAAAAAAATCGCAATTATAGCCAATTCTTTTTAAAGAGTTTTTTAAACTTCTAATATTGCCCGATCCATAATCTAATATACAAATTTTTTTTTTCATCTATTTAAATCTTTAATATCGATTTTTCCATAGTGAAGTGCTGAAGATATTGCAATGCTAAAATTATTATAATTTTTTTTTAAGTTTATCAAATGGTTTTTGTTTCCAACTCCTCCAGAATAAATAAATGGCACATTAATTTTATTATACACATGGTTAATTAAATCGAGGTCTAATCCTGCCATTAGTCCCTCATAATCTATAGAGGTTAAAAGTATTTCACCACATTCAAATTCTTGAACTTTTTCAATCCAATAAATTAAATCAATATTTGTTCTTTCTCTTCCATAGTGTTTATAAATTTCCCACTTTTTATTATCTATTTTTTTTGCCTCGATATAGATTGTGATTGTGCTAGATCCAAAATTTTTTACAGCTTCTTTTATAAAATTTGGATTTTCGGTTACATAAGAGTTCAGGGCAACTTTATCTGCTCCAGATTTTAATGCATTTTCTATATCTTTGAGACTTCTAAGCCCACCTCCAAGAGTTAAAGGAACAAATATATTTTTTGTCGCTTCTTTAACTACATCGAAAAGGTTATTTCTTTTATAAAGACTTGCCACCGCATCAACCAATATTATCTCATCAACTCCATAGGTATAATATTTTGTAGCTATCTCTAAAGGTTTGCCAATTTTTCTTAAACCTTCTAAATTGATACCTTTAATTACGTAGTTATTTTTTATATCTATTCTAGAGATAACTCTCATGAGTATTGTTAAACTTCTAAATTTTAAATAGTTGTCAAAGCTTTATAACAGTGTATTAAATATATTCACTATATATATTTAATTTCATTGGTTATTGATTCATAACAACAAGAAAGATTGCCATAAAAAAAATATAAAAATAGTGGAACTAAACTAGTACAAATATAATTGTACAGATTATTTATAATGTATTCTATTTTAAAATTTAAAAAGAGTAATAATAAAAAAATAGTTCTGGTAACTGGCTCAGGCTCAATAGCAAATAAACATATTAAAATTTTACTTCAATTAAAATATACGGTTTATTCTTTAATTAAATCAGATGATGAAAAAAAAAGATTTTCCAAAAATTTTTTAAAAAAAATTAAATTTATCAATAATATTAAATCAATAAATCAGGATAATATTTTTTTTGTTATTATAGCATCAAGTACTTACAAACATTCAAATGAAATTAATTTTTTTTTAAAAAAAAGAATTAATATTTTTTGTGAAAAACCAATTTCAAATAACCTAAAATCTTTACAAAATATCAGAAAAAAAATAATAGATAATAAAATTTATTTTTATGTTAATTATCAACTAAAAAAAAATAATTTAGTAAAAAAATTTATGTCGAAAATAAAAGGTAATAAAATTTATCACATAAATGCCAGGGTAGGTTATAATTTAAAATACTGGAGAAAAAACAAAATAAGAAAGAGCAGCTACTATATAAATACAAGAAAAGGTGGAGGAGTAATATTTGAGCTTGTTCATGAAATTAATTTAATAAGATATATTTTTGGAGATATTTCAAATATAAAAACAATTAAAAATAGAAATTTGTTAAAAGATGCTGAAGATCAAGCACTTTCACTATTTAAAACAAAAAAAAATATCCCAGGAGTATTAATTCAAGACATGTTATCAGAAAAAAAAGAGAGGTATCTTCAAGTTTTAACCCCAAAAAATTCTATCAAATTAGATTTTATTAAAAATAAAATTTTTATATTTAATAATCGAACAATTAAAACAATTACAAATAAAAAAGAGGATCAATTAGATTTAATAAAAAAGAATATTAAAAGTTATATCAAATGGATAAAAAAAGGAAAATTTCATATAAAATTTTTTGATGAAGCTGTAAGAGATTTAATAATTTGTAATATTATGCATGAAAAATTTTAATTTATTTAATAATGAAACTCTTTGTGTTATTTGCACAAAAATCAAATAACGTGGGTATAAAATATAAAAATAATAGCAATACAAGAGCTGCCAAAAGTAATGAAAAAACCATTGGATTTAATGTTTTTTTGTTTAAAAGTTTTGATATAAATAGTCAGTAAATTTTGAGCTATAGAACTATTGCTAAAAAACGAAAAGAATTTATGAAAAAAATCATTTTAATTGGTTGCAAGGGAGTACTGGGCAAATTTTATTTAAAAGAGTTATATAAATCATCAAAAATATTAGTTGCAGCTGATGTTAAAATTACAAAAGATTTAAAAAATAAAAAACTAATTCAAAAAAAACTAGATCTTGAAAACGAAAATGAAATCAAATCTTTTTTTAAAGAGATATCATTAAAATATGGAAAATTTGATATTTTAATTAATAATGCTGGTTTAACATCTGAAGGTGTACAAAAAATTAAAAATAAAAAATACTATAAAGAAGATTTTGATACAAAAATTTGGGACAAAACGAACAATATTAATCTAAGAGGTACTTTTTTAGCTTGTAAACATTTTATAAAATTTCATAATAATAAAAAAATTAAACAAAAAATAATTAATGTTGGAAGTATTTATGGGTCTGTGAGCCCACATCATAATATCTATAAAAATCAGAAGTTTTTTTCTGCTTTAGCATATACATCAAGCAAATCAGGTATTATTGGATTAACAAAATGGTTAGCTGCCTATTTGGCAAAAGATAATACCACATGCAATATGATGTCTCCTTCTGGAGTTTATAATAAACACAATAAAAAATTTTTAAAAGATTACTCCAAACTTTTACCTTTTAATAGAATGGCTAAACAATCAGAAATTTTTGGACTATTAAGATTTTTAACTAGCAAAGACTCTGATTATATAACTGGACAAAATATCTTCGTAGATGGAGGATTTACAATTTGGTAAGCAAACCTTTGATAAAATTAAATAATTTTAAAATTGGCGAAAATTTTGAACCATTAGTTATTGCTGAAATTGGTATAAACCATAACGGATCATTGGACTCTGCAATCGCAATAGCTGATGCTGCTATTAAATCTGGTGTAAAAATAATAAAACACCAAACTCACGTAGTCGATGATGAAATGGCAAATAATGCAAAAAGTATTATTCCAGGCAATTCAAAAAAATCTATTTATGAAATAATTAAGAAAAGTTCTTTGTCAGAAAAATCTGAATTTAAACTAATGAATTATATCAAAAGTAAAAAAAGAATTTTTTTTAGCACACCATTTTCTAGAAAAGCAGTGGATAGATTGGAAAAATTTAATGTTCCTTTATACAAAATTGGATCAGGAGAATGTAACAATTATCCGTTTATTGAATACGTTTGTAAAAAAAGAAAACCAATAATATTAAGCACAGGAATGAATAGCATTCAAACAATTATACCTGCGGTAAATATAATAAGAAAATATAAATTACCATTTGCATTACTTCATTGTACAAATATTTATCCGACACCACATAAGCTAGTGAGACTAAATGCAATGTTAGAGCTAAAAAAAAAATTTAACGATGCAATAATAGGCTTGTCAGATCATACAGAAACTATTTATACGTGTCTTGGGGCCATTTCACTCGGAGCCTCTATTGTAGAAAAACACTTTATAAATGATAAAAAAATTTCAGGACCAGATATTTCATCATCAATGGATGGTTCGGAACTAAAAGAATTGATTAAAGGATCTAAAATTATTTTTGAGTCTAAAAATGGAAAAAAAATCCCCTTGAGAGAGGAGTCTAAAACGATTGCCTTTGCCTTTGCATCAGTTGCTGCAATTAAAGATATTTCAATTAATGAAAAATTTACTACTAAAAATATTTTTCCAATACGTCCTGGCAATGGTTTCTTTAAAATAAAAGATTATAGTAATTTGTTGAAATTTAAAGCTAGAAGAAATATTAAAAAGGGCACTCAATTGAAACCACTTGATGTTAAAAAAAATTAAAATTTTACTAGAAAACTTAGTTTAATGAAGTTAATTTATTTAATATTTTACTCTTTATTCTTTCATTCTAAAAATTATTTTTTGATTTTTAGAAATAATAAAAAAAAACAATCTAGCAAAGAAGAAATAGATTTTTTACAAAAAAATAAAAATTTTTGGAAAAACAACCCTACTGCAAAAAAAAAAATAATAATTACAGACTTTGTTCATCAAATCGGATTCACATTATCTGAATGTATAATTGGAAAATATATTCAGAATATTTTCAATAATGAATATCAAGTTATTGGAGCTTTAGATTCTCATGACTTATTTGGAAAAAAAATTTTTAAAAGTTACGCAATTAATGATTTTATAGAGTATCCACGCATTAATATAATAAATAGAATAAAGTATGCTTTAACCGCTTTTAAAATATTAAAAAAATATAAAAACGTAGAAGAATTTTTGAGTTTTTCATATGGAGAAATCAATATAGGAAAATCTGTTTATGACCATATTTTAAGACATACGGGAATAGGATCTACAAATGAAATTAATATCAAATTTTATTTTTTTTTATCGGAAGCTTTATATTGTTATGAATATTTTTTAAAAATTTTTAAGAAAAATAATTTTGAGTATATGATAATGTCTGAAATTCAGTTTTTACCAGCAAATATTATTTTTCAATTGGCTTTGTCTAATAATATAAAAGTTATTTCTAGACTTTCGGGTCCTAGAAAAATTGGAGTAAGATTTTATAATAGTCAAATTAAAAAATTTGAAACAAATATAAAAATTAGCAACGAGTTATTTAACTCAATATATAAAAATGAAAGTGAAAGTGAAAAATATTCTATAGAAGGTTTTAATATAATTAATAAAGTATTTAATGGAGAAATGATCCATTATGACCAAAATTCTATAAAATTATTTAATAATAAAAATCTAACCAATTTAGATAGTTTTTATAAAGAACTTGGCTGGGAAAGATCAAAAAAAATTTGTACTGTTTTTGGACATAACTTGTTAGACGGAAATTTCAATAATGAATGGAGAATTTTTAAAGATAATTTAACTTGGTTAAGAAAAACTTTGCATTTTATTAAAAATTCTAAACAAGATATAAATTGGTTAATCAAAGAACATCCCAGCGAATATGGTAAAAAAAAAGCATCAACATCTACATTTGAAGAATTTGAAAAAATTATTGGGCATGATGTAAAAAATGTAAAATTTTTTCCAGACAAATTTAATTCTCGTATTTTAAAAGATGTTACAAATTTTGCTTTAACCTCATTTGGATCAGCGGGATTAGAATATCCATGTTTTGGCATACCAAGCATGGTTTGTGGTGACTGTTATTATCATGGATTTGGCATACCAATTGAACCAAATAATTCAGATGAATACTTTAAAAATTTAGAAAAATTAGAAAAATTAATTGAAGATGGTTTATCTGCTGATCGTATTAAGAGAGCAAAAGTTTTATTTTTTATTATAAACAATCTTATTAAAATGAATCATCCTCTATTATTTGAGTTTGATATTTCTAGAGATTTAAATATAGACTCGTTTTTTAAAGAAATGACAAATTTGATTAATAATTATGATTTAGAAAAAGATACTTTTAAAATGTATTTAAAAAATCAATTAATTAATAAAAGTAGACATTTAATTAATGAAAAAAATTTAATAAATAAATATGTATCATAAAAAAAAAATTGCTTTCATTACTGGAACAAGAGCAGATTATGGAAAACTAAAGTCGGTAATAAACAAATTAAAAAAAAAATTTAAAATTTATATTTATATTACTGGAATGCATATGTTATCGAAGTATGGAGATACATATGAGCAAATAATAAAAGAAAATAAAAAATATTCTAAAATTAGATTATTTAAAAATCAATCAAACAAAGAAGAGCCAACCAGCACTATTTTTGCTAGAACGGTTAATGATTTTACCAAATATTTGTTACTAATTAAACCTGACTTACTTTTGGTTCATGGCGATAGGTTTGATGCATTAGCCGCAGCAATTTGTGGTGCCTCAAATAATATTTTGGTAGGCCATATAGAAGGAGGCGAATTATCAGGAAATATTGATGAGCACTTAAGACATGCAATTTCAAAACTTTCTCACATTCATTTTGTAGCTAATAAATTTGCCAAAAAAAATTTAATACAATTAGGAGAAAAAAAAAACTCAATATTTAGTGTTGGAAGTCCAGATATAGATATTATGCTCTCTAAAAATTTACCCTCACTCAATTTAGCGAAAAAAAAATACCGTGTTAAATATGAAAAATATTCAATTGTACTTTTTCACCCAAGCTTTTTTAAAGAAAAAAAATCTTTTTTGAAAGAAGTTCAAATATTTATTAAATCGCTTGAATTATCAAAAAAGAATTATCTAGTCATTTATCCAAATAATGATTATGGAAACGATATTATTATAAGCAATTATAATAAAATCTTAAAAAAAAATAAGAGATTTACAATTATAAAATCTTTTAGATTTGAATATTTTTTAACTTTATTAAAAAATTCTAAATTTATAATTGGAAATTCAAGTGCCGGCGTTAGAGAAGCGCCCATATATGGCGTACCTACAATAAACATTGGGGAAAGACAAAAAAATAGATTTTTACATGAAAGCATCATTAATGTTGATTTTAATGAAAGAAAAATTATTCAAGCAATAAATGATTCTTATTTAAAAAAATTTAGACTCTCAAAACATTTTGGAAATGGAAATTCATCTCAGTTAATTTATGATATTCTAAAAAAAGACAAAGTGTGGAAAATTAGAAAACAGAAACAAATGATTATACGTGACATTTAATGAAAAAGAGTATTAAAACTAAATCAATTTATCTTTTTCCTCAGGTATCTTCTAAAATATGTGAAAAACTACTTTAAATCAGGTAAATTCGTGATATTTTATGATCTTAATATAATAATTATATTTAAATTGGGAAAACTGTGAAAATTTTTATAGGAGATTTAGTACATAAGTGGGATAAAAAGGGTGTATGGACCTTTCCATTAAATATTGCACTTATCAAAGCTTACGCAAAAAAAAAGCTATCTGAAAAAAATATACCTATTGAAATCCAATTATTTAAAGATCCAGTAAATATCATAGAAAAAATTAAAAATGACAAACCAGATATAGTGGCATTAGCTTACTATGTTTGGAATTCAGAACTTAATAGGAAGATTTTTGAAATCACAAAAAAATATAATAAAGATTGTTTAACTCTAGGTGGAGGACCAAACATAACCAGTATTAATGCAAACGAAAAAGGGGCAAGAAAATTTTTTGATAAACAAAAAAATTGTAATGCATACATTATTAATCAAGGAGAAAAAGGGTTCACACTTGCATCAGAAAAGTTTTTTAATTTAAATAAAGATATAGATAAATTTATTTCTTCACCAGTTCCGGGCCTACTAGTTAATAATATAGAAAAAAGAAATGAAGTTTATGTAGGCGAAGATATCGGAGCTTTAGAGGATTTAAACGAAATTCCATCTCCATATTTAAATGGTGATATGGATGAATATTTTGATGGACCATACATACCAATTATTGAGACTAACAGGTCCTGTCCTTACAGATGTACTTTTTGTGCATGGGGTATAGGTACATCAAAATTAGCCAGATTTGATGAACAAAGAATATTAGATGAAATTGAGTATATCTCGAAGAGATGTACACAAACGACAACTCTTATGATTGCGGATGCAAACTTTGGAATTTTAGAAAGAGACGAGACCTTTGCAAAAACAATGTATAACGCTCATTTAAAATATAAATTTCCAAGTTATGTTTTTGCACAGTGGAATAAAACAAGAAGTGATAGAGTGGTAAAAACTGCCATTGCTTTACAAGGATTAGGTTCTGTTGGAGCATCTCTGCAGAGTCTTAACGAGGAAACACTAAACGCAGTGAAAAGAAAAAATTTTACACTTGATCAAATAGTTCAAATGCAAAATGAATTAAAAAATTATGATTTAGACCAATGGTTTACTGAACTAATAATTGGGTTGCCCTATGAAACCAAAAAAACTCATGTTGAGGCCAATAAAAAATTAATAGATCTAGATTTTGATATTATTAATTATAATTTACACATGTTACCTGGCACAGAAATGGATACTGATGAGTCTAGAGAAAAATATTTTAAAAAAACAGGTTGGAGACTTCATGATAATTGCTATGGCATATATGAAGGAGAAAAAATATTTGAACTTCAAGAAACTGTGCTTCAAACAAATTCCTTAAGCATTGAAGACTTCAGATATTTTAGATTTTTTCATTTTTTACAACAAATGATGTGGGGGAAAAAATGGTATTACGAT
>MDTG01263590.1_pt1 | contig 11047 bp, 14 predicted proteins | sample 811421 | NCBI WGS metagenome assembly MDTG01 (sample SAMN05326645, study PRJNA326480) | marine metagenome | isolation source: seawater | place: Pacific Ocean: South East | collected 2011 | reverse complement strand
TAAATCTGTAAGGCCTTTAATAAAATTTTCCTCTGTAGCTAATGCTGGTACTCTTTTGTAGAAACTGCAACCATTTTTTTCGGCTAATTTTTTATATTCAATATCTAGTTCTACTAATGTTTCGGAATGCTCCGAAACAAAAGCTACGGGGACAATTACTATTCCTTTTTTTTCTTTGGAATATTTTATAATAATATCGTCTGTGGACGGGCCAATCCATTTTAGAGGGCCGACACGACTTTGATAACTTATAACATAATCTAAATTTTCACTTGATAATTTGGACATTATTTCAGCAACGGTTTGTTCTACTTGCCACTGATACGGATCACCATTTTTAATTTTATTTTCTGGTAGGCCATGAGCAGAAAAAATAAGTTTAAAATTTTTATTAGAGCTTTCTATTGTTTTTTTAATAAGTTTTACATGAGATTCTATAAAATTATTTTGTGTTGGATAACAACAAATAGTTTTGGTTTTGATTTTATAATTTTCTTTTTTACAAATATCATTCCATTCTTTTATGGAAGAACCAGAGGTTGATGCTGAGTATTGAGGGTAAAGAGGCAAAAGTATAATTTCGTCAGGATTATATTTTTTTATTTCTTTTATTACCTGTGTGGCTCGTGGATGCCAACATCGCATTATTACAAAACATTTGTAATTGCCTTCTTTGGATAAATTATTTTCTAAACTTTTTGCTTGGTTTAGAGTTAGTTCAAGAATTGGTGATTTGTTACCAATTTCTTTATAAATATTTTTTGCTACCGGAGCTCTTCTTTTTGAAATAATTTTTGCTAGCGGATATCTAAAAATTGTAGGAATGCTTATTATCGCAGGATCATTAAATAAATTAAAAAGAAAAGGTTCAACACTTTCTAATTTATCTGGTCCTCCTAGATTAAATAAAATGATCGCTTTTTTCATTTTATTTTTTACTTCTAATAATTTGAATCAAATACTCAATCATTTCTGGTTTAATTTCAGGCAAAACTCCGTGACCTAAATTAAATATATAAGGATAGTCTTTAAATGTATTTAGATATTTTTCCGCACCTTTTTTTACCGCTTCTTTGTTTTGTAATAAAATTTTAGGATCCAGACCACCCTGGACAGGAACTCCATTTATTTTTTCTTTTATCCATTGGGGGTTAATTTCGTAGTCTATACTTATACAATCTGGCATAACCTTCGTACAAAATTCAATATAGTTATTACCTATTCCTTTTGGGAAACAAATTACTGGAATATTTTTAGATTTTATATGTTCAACTATTTTTAAGGTTGGAATATAACAATAATTTGAAAGTTCGTTTTTAGGCAATAAACCAGCCCATGAGTCAAAAATTTGTATTACATTTGCACCAGCTTCAATTTGTTTGTCGACGTGTAAACATATACTTTCTTCAATTTTACCTAAAAGTTTATTAATTAAATTCTTATCTTTATTTATCTTATTAAAATCAAAATTATTTTTAGGCGATCCTTTATTGATCATATATAATATTAAAGTCCAGGGCGCACCCACAAAACCGATAAGATTTTTATCTTTTAAATTACTTTTTACTTTTTTTATTCCTTCGTAAACTGGTGATAATTTTTTAATAAAATCTTGTGGATCAGTATTAATAATTTTATCTATATTTATTTCTTGTAAAATTGGTCCTATACCCTTTTTAAACTCAACTTCCTGACCTAAACCATAAGGTATCATTAAAATATCTGAGAATATTATAGCAGCATCTAAGTCAAATCTTTTAAGTGGTTGTAAAGTTATTTCATTAACCAAGTTTGGATTTAGGCAAAGTTTTATAAAGTCAGGATTTTTTTTTCTTATTTCTCTAAACTCAGGTAAATACCTACCAGCCTGCCTCATAAACCAAATAGGTATATAATTTGATCTCTTTTCAAAAATACAATCTTCAAGTCTATTATTCATAATAAATATATAAATTACTTAGTTATATTATTAGGCTATGTTAATAATGTTATCTATTAGTTGTATACAGATTATCCAATAAATTTGTTAGTAATATCTGTTTTAAACTATTGATTTTATTATATATCTTAAATTATGTTAATTTTTATAATAATTTATTGATATTTTATCAACGTATATAACTTATTTATTTATTGTTAACTTTTCTTAATAGATTTGGATATTTTTTTTTTAAAAAAAGGAAATGTTGATATAAAATATTTATTAACAGCTTTATGAACAAACTATACCAGGTTTATCAAGTGTCAGATTCTACAGGAGAGACTCTAGATAGAGTTTTTTTAGCGATCAAAGCACAATTTTCTAATTTTAATTGTAAAACTATTCATTATTCTTTTACAAGAACTAGAAATCAAATTGATAATATTATTTCTAAATGTAAAAAGGAAAAAAACATTATTATTTTATATACAATAGTTGATAGTAATCTTGCCAAATACATGGACCAAGAAACAAAAAAAAATGATATTCCTTGTTTTGAAGCCCTAGGAAGTCTCATCGCTGACTTTTCGAAGCTATTAAAACAAGAGGCTACAAGAAAACCTAGTGGACAGCATGTTTTGGACAAAGAATACTATGACAGAATAGAAGCGGTTCAATTTACAATGGCCCATGACGACGGAAAGATAGTCAAAGACATTGAAAAATCAGATGTTATTTTAGTTGGGATAAGCAGAACAAGCAAAACTCCAACCTCAATGTATTTGGCTAACAGAGGTTATAAAGTTTCAAATGTACCCGTAATACCAAACAAAAGTCTTCCTGATGATTTGTTTAAAAGTGCAAAAAAAACCGTAGTAGTAGGTTTGGTTTGTGATGCTAAAAGATTATTAGATGTAAGAAGAAATCGGATACATTCTATGCAAGAAAATAGACCAAGTGATTACACAAGTGAGAAAGTAATTCTGAATGAATTAGAAAATTCTAAAAAAATATTTAAAAAATTCAACTGGCCAATAATAGATGTAACCAGAAAATCTGTAGAAGAAACCGCAGCATCAATTATAAAGATTTTAGATATTTTAAACACGAGATGACAAAAAAAATTATACTTGCATCAAAAAGTGGAGTACGAAAACAAATACTTGATAAGAATAATATTGATTGTGAAGTTATACCGGCAAACATTGATGAGGAAATTGTAAAAGAATCCTTAATTAAAGAAAAAGCAACACCAGCCGAAATATCAAAAAATTTAGCTGAATTAAAAGCAAATAAAATAAGTGCAAAAAAACCTGATAGTTTAGTTTTGGGAGCTGACAGTGTAATAGATTTAAAGGGGGAGCTAATATCAAAACCAAAAAACAGAGAAGAGGCCCTCAAAATACTTGAAAAATTGAACGGACAAAAACATCAATTGATTAGTTCTATGTGTATATCTAAAAATGGTTATATGATTTGGAATTATACAGATGAGTCTACTTTAACAATGAAAAATCTTAAGCCTGAGGAAATCAAATCATATCTAGTTAAGATAAAAGATAAAGAATTATATGCTTATGGAGTGTATCAAATAGAAGCTGATGGAAGATCTTTATTTTCAAAAATTGAAGGAGATGAGGATACAATTATGGGTTTGCCAGTTAAGCATATAAAAGAGTATTTAGATAATTATAAAGGATAAATTTTAAATGAAAAAAGTTTTTTTAATCTATGGTCATTATGATGATAAATCTTTTAATGCTGCAATTAAAAATACTTTTATTTCAACAGCGGAGGAAAAAGGTCACAAGGTTGATTGTGTTGATCTTTATAAAGAAAAATTTGATCCTGTTTTTTCAGGTGAAGAACCAGATAAAATAGTTTTAAATCATCGTGAAAGAATTGAAAAATGTGATGTAATTGCTTTGGTAGCACCCATCTGGAACTTTAGAATGCCTGCCATTGTAGAAGGTTGGATAGATAAGGTTTTAGCTCCACCATGGGCTTTTACTTTTAAAAGATTAGTAGGAAATTATGGATATCCACAAGGAAATTTAAAAAATAAAAAAGCCATAATTTTTTGTACTTATGGTTCTCCGAGACTTGCTATAACTACTTTTTTTTTAAATTTACCAATCAGAAGACTTAAGCGTGGAGTTTTTCACATATGTGGTATTTATAATATTAATTATAGAAGATATTTCGCAGTACCGTTTGTTACTGATAAGAAAAGAAAACAATATTTAGAAGATGTTAAAAAAACCGCATTAAATTTATGAAAAATTATTTGGTAATAGGGAATCCAATTGAACATTCTCTGTCAGCAAAATTGCATAATTTTTGGATAAAAAAATATAATTTAAATGCAATTTACAATAACAAAAAACTTGATGAAAATGAAATTCAGAAAATAATTAATGAAATTCGAAATGAAAAAATAGATGGAATAAATGTGACTCTTCCTTTTAAAAAAGTAGTTATACCTTTTCTTGACGAATTAACAAAATTGTCAGAAAAAACACAATCCGTAAATACTATCTATAAAAAAAATAATAAAATAATTGGAGATAATACAGACGTGAATGGTTTTGAATTAGCTTTAAAGCATATTAATTATAACGTTCAAAAAAAGAGTGTTTTTATTTTAGGGGCAGGAGGAGTTGTGCCTTCTATAATATTATCTTTAAAAAGATTAGAAGCATCAAAAATATTTTTAAGCAATCGAACAAAACAAAAAGCTTTGCAATTAAAAAAAATTTATCCTGATTTGGATATTGTAGAATGGGGAAACGTTAGTGATTCTGATATGATAATAAATGCAACCAGTTTAGGTTTAAAAGATGATGATCATATAGAATTAAATTACGATAAAATCGGAAAAAACAAATTTTTTTATGATGTGATCTACAACCCGAGTAGAACAAATTTTCTTCAACATGGCAGTAAATTAGGTCATAAAATAGAAAATGGGAAGTTAATGTTTATTTACCAAGCACAATTATCTTTTGAAATTTGGCACAATATTCTTCCCGAAGTTAATGAAGAGACAATAAAATTATTAAACGCATGATAAGAATTGCTGTATTAGGAGATATTGGTTCTGGAAAAAGTTATGTAGCAAAACAATTTGGGTATCCTGTATTTAATGCAGATATTGAAGTAGCCAAGTTATATAAAAAAAATAAAAAATGTTATAAAAAATTAAAAAAAACGTTTCCAAAATATATTTCAAAATTTCCTATTAACAAAAACGAAATTAGTCATGTTATTTTAGCAAAAAAAAATAATATTAAAAAAATTGAAAAAATTATACATCCTCAAATAAAAAAGAATTTAAACAGTTTTATAAGCAAAAATAAAAGAAAAAAATTTGTATTATTAGATATACCACTTTTAATTGAAAAAAAATTAAACAGAAAAAACGACATACTAGTTTTTGTCCAAGCAAAAAATAAAGAAGTCGTTAAGAGATTAAAAAAAAGAAAAAATTTTAATAAAAAGATTGTTAAAATTCTTCAAAAACTTCAACTGTCTCTAGAATATAAAAAAAAAATATCAGATTTTGTTGTTAAAAATAATTTTAACAATCATTCAATTAAAAAAAATGTTAAAAATATTTTGAAAAATGCTTGAAGTTGTTTTGGATACTGAAACTACAGGATTATCTACTAATGAAAAACACAAAATAGTAGAAATAGGATGTATAGAACTGCAAGATCAAATTCCTACAAATAAAATATTTCATGAATATATTAACCCATTAAGGCCTGTTTCAAAAGAAGCATTTCAAGTACATGGATATTCAGATGAATTTTTATCTAATAAAAAAACCTTTCCAGAGATAGTTGAAAAATTTCTAAACTTTATAAAAAACAAAAAACTTGTCATTCATAATGCACCATTTGATTTATCTTTTATAAATTATGAATTAAAGCTTTTAAAATTAGAAACAATTGATAAGAAAAATGTAATTGATACCTTAGAAATTGCTAGGGCAAAATATCCTGGGTCACAAAATTCTTTAGATGCTCTCTGCAAGCGTTTTAATGTAGATAACTCTAAAAGAGAAAAACACAGCGCCTTAATTGATTGTCATTTATTAAAAGAAATTTATGTAAACCTTTTAGATCAAAAAGCACCAAAGTTAAATTTAGAGAGTAATGAAATTATTGAATCAGAAAAAAATATAAAAACTATAAACAGTAATATAAGTAGAAAAATTATTAAGCCAACTAATGAAGAGTTAGTTGCACATAAAAAATATTTGAAATCTGATTTACCAAAAAATTATTTTTAATTAACTCTTTTTTCTCTCATTATATAATTTAGTAAAATCAACTTCTTTATTTATTTCAATATTTTTGACACCTGCCTGTTTAAATAAGTATACAAATGTTTCATATAAATTTGGATAAACTGCAGTTGGCACATCAATTAATATAATTTTTTCTAATTTCTTTTTGTCTTCAAAACCTTCTTCAATTGAAACTAAGGAGGCACAAGTAATTTCAGTCAATACTTTATATTTTACATCCTGACTTGGTGCGATTTTTAAAATAGTAGAAACTTCAATTATATTATCTTTATACGGTCTGCTTTTTATATCAAAATTTAAACTATAATTTAAAATTTCTTTTTCTAACATTACAAATGATTTGATATCTGGGATTTCAAAAGATATGTCTTTTATAAATTTTGATATGATTTTGTAACTCATTTAATTTTTATCCTCATCTTTTTGTTTAGGTTCTTCAAAACTACCTTCGATTATATTTTCGTTCTTTTTTCGCTTCTTAAATTTTTCAGCAAAAGAACTAATAAAAAATTTTCTTGTCATTGGAATAATTAGCAAAAATCCAATTACATCTGTCAAGAAACCTGGGATAATAAGTAGTAGTGCAGCAAAAGCTAAAGCTGCACCAGAAATAATTTCATATATAGGTATTTCATTTTTAACTAATTGGTTAATTCCTGATTTCAAAGTATTTAGACCTGCTATTTTTGCAAAATAAACACCAGTAATTGCAGTGAAGAAAATTAAAAGAATAGTATTAAAGGCTCCAATTTCTCCTCCAACTTTAATCATTAAATAAATTTCGATTGCAGGAATTCCAATTATAAAAAGGGTAACAGCGTTCATTTGTCAGCTTATTTGCAATTGCATACTATATCATTTAAGTATTATAATCAAAAATCATATGAGTGGTCAGTTTGGATTTATAGATATAATTTTGCTAGCGATGTTCGCTGGGTTTATAATTTTGCGTCTTAGAAATATACTGGGTAGAAAAACAGGTCACCAGGGGAAACCTATGAACCGTTATTTTCCTAAAGGTGTAGAAGTTCTTAAAGACATTGAAAATAATGAGGCAATAAAATCTGGAAACGTAGACGAAGAAGCAAAAAAACAATTTTTAAAAGGAGCAGATGTAGCTTATGAACAAATAATTACATCTTTTGCAAAAGGTGATAAAAAATCTTTAAAAACACTTTTAAGTAAAGATTTGTTTATAAATTTTTCAGAAATTATAGATGAAAGAAAGAAAAAAGAACTCAATTACGAAACGACATTCATTGGGATTAAATCTTCAAAAGTATTAGAATTTAAAAAAATTGAGAATATATATAAAGTAACAGTAAATTTTGTTAGCGAAATTATAACTTGTGTAAAAGACAAAAATAATAAAATAATAGAAGGAAATCCAGATACTATCAAAACTGCAAATGATGTTTGGAAATTTTCTAAAAATATGTGGAGCCAGGATCCAACTTGGTATTTAGTTGAAACATCCAGCAAATAGTGAAAAAAAAATTTTCTGTTTCGTCCAAAGATAAAATTGATTGGGAAAATTTCGTAAATGAAATGGGAGATGTAAGTGCCAAGGAAATTGATTCATCATCAAAAAATTTAAAATTAAATGAAGTTAAAAAACTTGATTTACATGGGTTTACATTAGACCAGGCTAATATTTCAGTAGAAAAATTTATCATTGAATCCTTCAATAAAGGATACAGAAAACTCTTAATTGTGACTGGAAAAGGATCTAGGTCAAAATCTTATGATAATCCATATATTTCAAAAAAATTAAGTATTTTAAAACATGCAATACCTGATTATATCGAAAGAAATAAAAATTTGTCTCAGAAAATTATAAAAATAATTCCTGCAGAAATAAGAGATGGTGGAGAAGGAGCTTTTTATATTTTTTTAAAAAATAATATTAAAATTAAAGAATAAATTTTGATAAATCTGTGTCTTTGGCAAGTTCGCCTAGGTTTTTTGTAACATAGTTTTTGTCAATTACAATTTTTTCACCACCTCTGTCAGTGGCAGTAAAACTGATTTCATCAAGAACTTTTTCTATAATTGTGTGAAGTCTTCTTGCTCCGATATTTTCTATACTAGAATTTATTTCAGTAGCTAATTTAGCAATAGTTTCTATCCCATCTTTTGAGAATTCAAGAGTCACTTTTTCAGTTTCTAAAAGCGCTCTATATTGCTTAATTAAACTATTGTCTGGTTCTTCTAAAATTCTTTTAAAATCATTACTAGTAAGCGCACTTAATTCAACTCTTATAGGTAATCGTCCTTGTAGTTCTGGCAATAGGTCTGACGGTTTTGCTAATTGAAAAGCTCCAGAAGCAATAAACAAAATGTGATCTGTTTTTATAGGGCCATGTTTTGTACTAACAGTTGTACCTTCAATTAATGGTAATAAATCTCTCTGAACACCTTCTCTTGAAACATCTCCCCCGATACGATCTCCTCTCGCCGAGACCTTGTCTATTTCATCTAAAAAAACAATACCGTTATTTTCTGTTGAAATTTTAGCAGTTTTAATAATTGCGTCCTGTTCAATCATTTTATCAGATTCTTCAGCAATAAGAATTTCGTGAGATTCTTTTACAGTCATTTTTTTCTTTTTACCTTTTTTCATATTTTTTCCTAACATTTCAGAAATATTTATCATTCCAACATTTGCACCTGGCATCCCAGGTATTTCAAAGCTTGGCATGTTAGAAGCTTCATTAACTTCGACCTCTATTTCGTTATTATCTAAATCACCATTTCTTAGCCTTTTTCTAAAACTTTCTCTTGTTGCAACGCTTGCTTTATTACCTACAAGTGAATTTAAAACTCTTTCCTCAGCTGCTTGTTGGGCTTTTGTATATACCTGTTTTCGCATTCTTTCTTTTTCTATTGCTATAGAAATTTCTAATAAATCTCTAATTATTTGCTCAACATCTCTTCCAACGTAACCAACTTCTGTAAATCTAGTAGCTTCGACTTTTATAAATGGTGCTTCAGCAAGTTTAGATAATCTTCTTGAAATTTCAGTTTTACCAACACCAGTTGGACCAATCATAAGAATATTTTTTGGTAAAACCTCATCTTTCATAGCACCTTTCAAAGCTTGTCTACGCCATCTATTTCTAAGTGCAATAGCAACTGCTCTTTTTGCAGCAGCTTGACCTATTACATATCTATCTAATTCAGAAACAATTTCTCTTGGAGACAAAGATGAAACTACTGATTTATCATCTTTTTCTTGTTTAGAATCTCTAGTAGGCAAGGATGTTATATTTGTTTTTTGTTTCATTTATTTAAATTTTTTCTAAAGTTATATTTTGATTTGTAAATACGCATATTTCTGACGCAACTTTTATTGATTTTTTTGCAATTTCTTCAGCAGACATTTTAGAATCCATTAATACTTTTGCTGCAGCTAATGCATAATTACCACCTGAACCTATGCCTATAATTCCTTCTTCAGGTTCTAAGACATCACCAGTTCCTGAAATTATAAAACTTTTTTCCTTGTCTGCTATAGCCATTAATGCTTCTAGTCTTCTTAAGTATTTGTCTGTTCTCCAATCTTTCGCAAGTTCCACAGCTGCTCTGGTAAGATTTCCAGCATGCTTTTCAAGTTTAGCCTCTAATCTTTCAAATAATGTTAGTGCATCAGCAGTCGATCCTGCAAAGCCAGCAATAACATTTCTCTTTTCAATTTTACGAACTTTTTTTGCAGTACTTTTTATTACGGTATTTCCTAGACTTACTTGACCGTCTCCAGCAACAACAACATCATTGCCCTTTCTGATCAAAACAATTGTTGTTCCATGCCAATTTGAATTTTCACTCATAGTAACATTGTATGTGGAGATTTATTTAGGATCTTCAAGGGTAAAAATTCAAATTATTGATATATTCTTGCATTATTTATATACCTTGTTATTACATGTACGCGATATGGCAAGAAAAGCTAAAATAAACCGAAAGACCAAAGAAACTAATATTAACGTAGAAGTCAACTTAGATGGAAAAGGGTCTTACAAAATAGACTCAAAAATTGGTTTCTTAAATCATATGTTGGAACAACTATCTAAGCATTCATTAATAGATTTAAAATTATCTGCAAAAGGAGATACGCACATTGATTTGCATCACACGACTGAAGACACAGGTATTGCTATAGGGGAGTGTATTAAAAAAGCACTCGGTAAATCTAAAGGTATAAAAAGATATGCTCATGCATTAATTCCTATGGATGAAACACTTACGCGTGTAACTATGGATGTATCTAACAGGCCTTATTTAATTTGGAAGGTAAAATTAAAGGTAGAAAAGTTAGGAGAAATGGATACAGAATTATTTAAAGAGTGGTTCCAAGCTTTCTCACAAGCTTCCGGTGTAACATTACACGTTGAAAATATTTATGGAGATAATAGTCATCACATAATTGAATCATGCTTTAAAGGACTTGCAAGATCATTAAGGGAAGCCATTGAAGTAGATAAAAGAATTAAAAATAAAGTTCCATCAACAAAAGGCGTTTTATAAAAAAAAATGTCCATTTCAGTAATTGACTACGGTTCTGGCAATTTAAAGTCAGCGGCTAAAGCTCTAGAGACTGCTGCAAATAATATTAATTCTAGTCAAAAAGCAGTTGTAACTTCAGATCCAAAAATTATTAAAAAATCAGATAAGATAGTTTTACCAGGACAAGGATCCTTCAGAGATTGTTTTTTAGGAATACAAAAAATTCCAGGATTAAACGAAGCTTTAAATGAGTTCGTTTTAGTTAAAAAAAAACCTATTTTTGGAATATGTGTTGGTATGCAGTT
>MDTG01242046.1_pt1 | contig 11047 bp, 9 predicted proteins | sample 811421 | NCBI WGS metagenome assembly MDTG01 (sample SAMN05326645, study PRJNA326480) | marine metagenome | isolation source: seawater | place: Pacific Ocean: South East | collected 2011 | reverse complement strand
TAGGTTTGCGTTTTTTTATTCATTGTATATCAATTGATTATATTTAACTTGTGATAGTAAAGATGAAGTTACTTGAAAAAGTGACTGCGCTCAATTATATTTATGAGCGCGCTCATTTAAGCAAGGAACTTATATGAACTTTATCAAACAAGTTATTGGTTACGGACTATTTATCCCATTTATTATTTTTATTCTTACATGCTAGGACCATTACTTAAAGCAATTTTATTACCGGGGGGAATTTTAATGTTCTGGATAATTTTAGGACCTAAGGAAGGTTATTTGGCTTTGACAAAAGCGTTTGCAACTAAAGGTAAAGCAAAAAAGTGTGCTCGCAGCGGGTGGTTAATATTAGCAAAACAGGCTGATTAAATAATCAGCCTGTAAGTGTTCTAGTTATAATGTGTAATGAAAACCAAATGCAATGCCATCATCTTCTGATAGACCCATTTGATATTCTTGCTCTTTATCGGCACTTGAAAAATCACTAAAGTCTTTACGTGCTTCAATATAAAAAATCGTATCTTCGTCGAATAGATAGTGAAAGCCAAGTACTGTAAATTGACGTTTAAAGTTGTCATTAGGATCGGCGTTAAAATTTGGCTGGATCACGTAATCTGTTCCAGCATCATAGAGGTTATATGCAATGAAGGTACGAATGTCATTATCAAACTTATAAGATAATAATGACTCTACCCCAATCGCGTCTTTGATCAGACGGCCTAAGTTATCGGTATCATGATTTTCATTTTTGTTGATATTTGCGGCAAAATAAAGGCCATCATTGTTGAAGTTACCCCAAGTAACGCCTGCGCCATAAATAAAATCATTAACAGACTGAATTCGTCCTGCTGCGTAATTTACGGTTAGTTCACCGCGGTTAAACCCGGCAGTAAGTTTTAAGTCGTCGCTTACAGAATAGGTAACGGCTGCCCCATAGGTTGAATTAAATTCTACTTGTTGAGCAAGATCACTGCCACTTTCCCACAATGTCTGGCAAGCAGCTTCTGAAATGGCTTCAATATCGCAGGTATAAAAATCATTATTTTTAAATTGCACTTGAGTTGCAATACTAAAATCACCAAACGTATTACGATACTGCAATAACTTATCACCGCGCCCGGTGCCATTAATTGCACCATCGTCTTTGTTGTAGGTGTAAACACCGGCTGCATTACCATCCCAAACTAGGCTATAGTTAGTACTATAAACTACGTCGTACCAAGCCCCCCATTGTTTACCTATTGTCACTTGGCCATATTTTTCATGCGCTATACCTATATAACCAAGTCGGTTATATAAAAATTCATCTTGAATAGATTCAAAGCGGTTGTTATAGATGATATCGCTACTGCCAACAGGGTTTACACCCCATTCTAATAAGGCTAAAGCTGACCACTGATCTTTTAGTTTGCGGCTAAAATCAAAGCTAATCCGTGATGCACCATTAACTATTTCAGTTTGCCCTTGTGTGTGGATTATTCTGGCGTCAATAAAACCACCGATGGTTAAATTGTTTTTTCCGTCATCATAAACTTCAACAGCGTTTACGCTCGGTGCCATCAAAGCGCTTGCGATAATGACCCCAATTAATTTTCTATTCATTTGATATTGCCTTGTGTGCTATCTATCATTGTCCTTTGGTCGCGCAGACTAACAAAGCTAAATTAATGGCTAAAGTGAAAAAATATCATTAAAAAATGATAGAGGAAATTTGAATTGTTAATTTCTGTTCCTTTTTTGTCCGGCGACAAAATGCGAGCACAATAAATTGATCCAAATTAGCTTATTTTAATGCGTTGCAGCTATAGCTCACAAAGCTAATAATTCATGGAAAAATAGGCCTATTTGGTTTACACTCCAGCCAATTTTATTTCTTTGATTTTCCCCGTTGGAGGGTAGCGCTATCATCAGTACAGCTAACATCACCATGCAATTTGGTGCTAAACCGTTATTTGAGAATATTTCAGCTAAATTTGGCGAAGGTAACCGTTATGGTTTAATTGGCGCAAATGGCTGTGGTAAATCAACATTTATGAAAATCTTAAGTGGGGAATTGGAACCGTCAGCTGGTAATGTAAGTACTGATCCAAATGAACGTGTTGCTAAACTAAACCAAGACCAGTTCGCTTACGAAGAATATTCAGTTATTGATACTGTAATAATGGGCCACAAAGAGCTGTGGGCGATTAAACAAGAGCGTGATCGTATCTATAGCTTGCCTGAAATGAGTGAAGAGGATGGCATGAAGGTTGCCGATCTTGAAACTGAGTTTGCTGAAATGGATGGCTATTCTGCAGAATCTAAAGCCGGCGAGCTACTAATGGGCGTAGGTATTGCAACTGATCAGCATTACGGTCCGATGTCAGAGATTGCTCCTGGTTTTAAACTGCGAGTGCTTCTTGCGCAAGTGTTATTTTCAGATCCAGATATCATGCTACTCGATGAGCCAACTAATAACTTGGATATTTATACTATCAAGTGGCTTGAAGATGTACTGAATCAACGTGATTGCACAATGATCATCATTTCCCATGACCGTCATTTCTTAAACTCTGTATGTACGCATATGGCTGATATTGACTATGGTGAATTGCGTATTTACCCAGGTAACTATGACGAATATATGTTTGCAGCAACGCAAGCTCGTGAACGCTTATTAAGTGAAAATGCCAAGAAGAAAAATCAAATTGCCGAGCTACAACAGTTTGTTTCGCGCTTTTCAGCTAATGCATCTAAAGCAAAGCAAGCAACATCTCGTGCCAAGCGAATTGACAAGATTCAATTAGATGAAGTTAAAGCATCGTCACGTCAAACACCGTTCATTCGTTTTGAGCAAGAAAAACAGTTATTCCGTAATGCCCTTGAATTAACAAACTTAGGCCAAGGTTTTGACGATATGCTGTTCACTGGCCTTGAAGGCTTAGTTGAAGTAGGCGAGCGTATCGCTATCATCGGTGAAAATGGGGTTGGTAAAACAACACTGTTAAATACTTTAGCAGGTCGTTTGGCACCGAAGCAAGGCGAGTTTAAATGGTCTGAAAACCACAATATCGGTTATTATGCGCAAGATCATGCTGATGAATTTGCCACCGATATGAACTTATTCCAGTGGATGGAGCAATGGCAGCAAGAATGCGATGATGAACAAGTTGTTCGCAGTTTCTTAGGCCGTATGTTGTTCTCACAAAATGATATTAAAAAGTCTGTAAAAGTAATATCTGGTGGTGAGCAAGGCCGCATGTTATTTGGTAAGATTATGATGCATAAACCAAATATCCTATTAATGGATGAGCCAACGAACCACATGGATATGGAGTCAATAGAAGCATTAAACCTTGCGCTAGAAGCATATGAAGGTACGTTAATGTTTGTATCTCACGACCGTCAATTTGTATCCTCAGTTGCAACCCGTATTTGGGAAATCAAAGACGGCAAAATAATTGATTTCAGAGGTACTTACTCTGAATATTTAGCCAGTAAAGAAGGCTAAAGCTCAATTTACATACTGATCAAAAAGCCATGCTAGTCATGGCTTTTTTGTTACTCGATATTCGCAATTTAACAATTAATACGTGTATAATGACCGCCTTTAATGCGGACATAAGTCCGCTATAGGTATTAAAACCATTACTGAGGAGTATTTATGACTGTTGGCATTATTATGGGTTCCAAGTCAGATTGGCCAACTATGGAACATGCGGCGATCATGCTAGATAAATTTGGCATCGCTTACGAAACTAAAGTTGTATCGGCTCATCGTACTCCTCAACTACTCGCTGATTACGCAAGTTCAGCAGCAGAACGTGGTATTAAAGTAATTATTGCCGGTGCCGGTGGTGCAGCGCATTTACCAGGTATGGCCGCTGCTTTCACATCGTTACCAGTATTAGGTGTGCCGGTTAAGTCTAAAACGTTAAATGGCATTGATTCATTGCTGTCGATTTGCCAAATGCCAAAAGGTGTTGCGGTAGGTACATTAGCAATTGGTGAAGCTGGTGCTGCAAATGCAGGATTATTAGCTGCACAGATTTTAGGTTGTCAGCAACCGGAGATATTTGCCAAAGTTGAAGCGTTCCGTAAAGAACAAACCGAAACTATTTTAGCTAACCCAAATCCAGCAGAGTAATATGACTATTTTAATTTTAGGAGCCGGCCAATTAGCACGTATGATGTGTTTAGCTGGTGCGCCATTGAATTTAAATGTGGTTGCGTATGATGTTGGTAGTAAAAAAATTGTTCACCCATTAACTGGGCAAATCTATACTACAACGTTAGAGCAAGCAATTGTAGACGCTCATGCGATAACCGCTGAGTTTGAGCATATTCCTGATGATGTGCTAACGCTATGCTGTGCAAGCAAGAAGTTTTATCCGGGTAAAGCCGCGATTAAAACGGGTGGCGATCGCGCCCTAGAAAAAGCATTACTAAGTAAAACCGCAGTTAAGTGCGCACCATATCAGTTGATCACTGAAAAAGCCCATTTAGAACAAGCCGTTGCTAGCTTGGGTAAGCCATTAGTTATCAAAACCTGTCAAGCCGGTTACGATGGGAAAGGCCAGTGGCGTTTAAAATCAGATGATCAAATTGAGCAGATATGGTCACAAATGGCTGATTTTATTGCCTCCGGTACTGAATCCGCGCCACACACTATTATTGCCGAACAAATGATCCCATTTGATCGTGAAGTATCAATCATTGGTGTTCGCGATAAAAGTGGTAATACCGCTATTTACCCACTTACTGAAAACCAGCATACCAATGGTGTTTTAACCTTATCTATCGCCGGTAAAGAAAAATCTGTGATTCAACAACAAGCTGAAGATGCATTTAATAAATTGGCTAATGAGCTTGATTACGTTGGTGTATTGGCGATTGAGTTTTTCGATGTGGCAGGGCAGTTATTGGTCAATGAAATTGCTCCTCGGGTTCATAATTCTGGTCATTGGACCCAACAAGGCGCGCATTGCAGTCAATTTGAAAATCATATGCGTGCAGTCTCTGGGCTGCCATTAGGTAGCACACAATTGCAGCGTGTTACGGCAATGGTGAATGTGCTCGGACAAGCCGCGATTCCTCAGCAAGTACTAAGCATTGCTGAGGTTACGAGTCATTGGTATGGTAAAACAGCAAAGCCTGGTCGTAAAATGGGCCATATTAATGTATCTGCTGCGAACCTTCATGAGTTAGGTGAACGCTTAGCACAATTGTCGGAGTATCTTCCGGAGGAAGATTATCCCGGCGTATTAGCGGCCAGCACCGCGTTGATTTTAAATTAACTAAAAAAGCCGAGTTTATCTCGGCTTTTTACTTGAGGAATGGTTTTATGATTAGCGCTAAATACAGAACCGTGGTATTCGCTTTTTTCATGGCATTATTTATGTCTGGTTTTATGTCATTGGTAATTTCAATTTTTAATGTTGGTTTAATTGATAACATAGTTTCTATTTGGCTAGCGGCGTGGGCTTTTGCATTTTGTGTCGCATTTCCTACCGTAATTCTTGTAGCGCCAGTTGTGCATAAGCTCACTACAAAGATTGTGCGCTCGTAACGAAGGGATTATTTTGTCTGTGTCTGATCGGATTAAAAAGCCTCTATACTTGCTTTTTTTTGGCCTGTGTATCACCCCTTGGATTGGTGGTGGTAGTGCCCTAATTTGTGGCGCGATGTTTGCTATTTTGCTCGGTAATCCATTTGCAGAGCTATCCCAAAAGGCGAGTAAATGGATGCTCAAAGCCGCGGTGGTTGGCTTAGGTTTTGCTGTTGATTTTAATCAGGTGATTGAAGTTGGTCGCAGTTCGCTGGTACTGACCATAGTCAGTATTACAGCGATCATTGGTCTTGGTGAAATTTTAACGCAAGTCTTTAAATTAAATCGTAACACAGGTGTATTAATATCATTCGGTACGGCCATTTGTGGAGGCAGTGCGATTGCAGCGATGGCGCCTGTAATTAAAGCTAAAGATCACGAAGTAGCGATTGCACTTGGTGTAGTGTTTTTATTAAACGGTGTCGGTTTGCTACTATTTCCAACCATTGGTCATTACTTTAGTTTAAGCCAACACCAATTTGGTTTATGGGCAGCGTTAGCTATTCATGATACAAGCAGTGTAGTAGGGGCCTCAGCAGCTTATGGAGCTGTGGCACTAAGTATTGCTACAACAGTTAAGCTCACACGTGCGATGTGGATCATTCCCTACACTACGATTGCAGGTGTCTTTTGGCGCTCAGAAGAAAAGGCCAGCATTCCTTTATTTATTGTTGGTTTTTTAGCTGCTGCATTGATCAATACGTATTTGCCTCAATTTACGGATCTCTGGCAGCTGATCAACACCGTAGCAAAACAACTATTGGTAATGACTTTATTCTTAATTGGCAGTGGCTTATCACTGGCTGTATTAAAACAAGCAGGACTAAAGCCCTTTATAATGGCAATTATTTTATGGATAGTCGTAAGTAGTGTCATTTTGTTATTAATTTTAGATGGATATATCGTATGAAGAAGCAGTTTTCTATCGCCACATTAGCGTGCCTATTAATCAGTGGTTTTTCTAACTCAGCATTGGCCGCATCATCTTTACGTGTAGCCACGTTTAATGTGAGCATGGATGCAACAAATTATGCTGAAAATGATAAGGACGTTGATCCTAATGGCCTGGTAAATGCGTTACAAACAAATCATCCACAAATCAAAAATATTGCCGAGATCATTCAACGTATTCGCCCTGACATTTTATTATTAAATGAATTTGATTATGTCAGCAAAGCGCAAGGCATTGATTATTTTAAAACGCACTACCTTGCTAAAAGCCAAAATAAACAGCCCGCTATAGATTATCCGTACAGCTATGTTGGCCCAGTAAACACAGGTTTGAAAACGCCATTTGATCTAGATAATGACGGCCAAGCAACTGGTATTAAAGGGGATGCATTTGGTTTTGGCTTTTTTGAAGGCCATTATGGTATGGCCGTCTTATCTCGCTACCCAATTGATTTTGATAAAATTCGTACCTTACAAACCTTTAAATACAAAGATATGCCAAATGCTAAAATGCCAATTGATCCAACTACAGGTGAAAATTGGTATAACAACGAAGAGTGGCAAGCTTTGAGGCTCAGCTCAAAATCGTTTTGGGATATTCCGGTTACTGTAAAAGGTAAAACGCTGCACGTTATTGCATCGCACCCAACGCCTCCTGTATTTGATGGTGCTGAAGATAGAAACGGCTTACGTAATCATGATGAAGTACGTTTGATTAAAGATTATATCGCCAGCGCAGATTACCTCTATGACGATCATGGTGTCAAAGGCGGGTTAGCTGAAAAATCACGATTTGTTATAGTCGGAGATTTAAATGCGGCTCCTGAAGGAGATAAAAAACGCCCAGATACAACGGATCAACTTTTAAAAAACTCATTAATAAATAGTCAATTTACACCAACTAGTAAGGGCGCTAAAACCACTTACAGTGAAAAATATGCTGCGGCTTACACAGCTTACTGGCAAGCTCGTGCAGATTATGTTTTGCCTTCAACTTATGGCATTGAAGTCCATGACGGTGGGGTATTTTGGCCAACTAAAAGTAGCGAGTTATACCGGTTAATTAAAGATCGTAATGCATCGTCAGATCATCGCATGGTGTGGTTAGATATTTCTATAAAGTAACTTGGTTATTAAACAGCAAAGTTTGGCTGTTTGTCTGAAATAATTGCTATTACATAGGCGCTTCTGCTTAAATTGGGGGAATTACAATAACCTTACAGAAGCCCTATGATTTTTAAATCTTCTACTCAAAAAACCTTAATTGCACTTGCCGTAGCATCCAGCGTTATGTTGTCCGGTTGTCAATCAACCGCATCTACCCCTAAAGAGCAACCACAACCAACTGTTGCCAGCGTTGTTGTAACACCTGCAGATACAGGTAGCAGCGCAATCACACTTGAGCAAGCAATGGCTCATCCTGATTGGTTAGGCCGCCAAGCAGAGCGTGCGTTTTGGGCTGCTGATTCAAAAACAGTTGTCTATGCGCAAAAACAACAAGGTAATGAGCTTCGAGACTTATTTACACAAGCTGTTGATAGCCAAGCGGCAAGCCAAATAGCGTTAAATAAGTTGCATACATTAGGGGCTGGTGATGCTGTTTATTCAGTGGATCGTACACAGCAAGCCTATGTATTTGAAGGTAATATATTTGTAAAGAACATCAATACAGGTGCAATTACACAAATTACTCACGACAGTGCTAAACAATCTAAACCACAATTTTTAACTGATGGTAATTTAGCTTATCGTCAAGGAAACACTTTTTATAAAGTAGATTTGGCAACGGGACTGCAAGCTGAGCTTGTAAATCTTCATTTGAGCGATGCACCAAAAGGAGTTACAGAGCCTGAAACTTACATCGCTAAAGAACAGCATAAACTGATTGATTACATTGCGCTGACTCATAAAAATAAAAAAGATAAACAAGCGCGCAAAGAGCAACTCAACCAGCAAAATAGTTCAATTGCCGATGCTCAGTTTTACTTAGGTAAAGGCAATGAGTTAGCCGATGTGCAGTTATCACCAAATGGTAAAGCATTAATTGCTGTTGTCACTGAGGCCAAACCTTGGCGAGATGAAGCCGACATCATGCCAAACTATATTGCTGATGATGCACGGGTAAAAGCTGAAAAAGTACGTCGTCGTGTTGCTGATGAAAAACCACAAACCTCGCAAGTTATCTACATAGATTTAACTGAGCAAACGCAAACAGCACTCGCATTTGATACCTTACCTGGTTTTGATGAAGATGTATTAGCGGCAGTTAAAAAAGAAAACTATGCCCGTGACGGCAAAACATATGAATCTAAAAAAGAACTTCGTGCTATCAACCTAATGATGGATTGGGGATGGGATCAAAGTGCTATCGTCTGGAACAAAGCCGGCACGCAAGTCGCGATTATGCTTGAAGCATGGGATAACAAAGACCGTTGGTTAGCTACTGTTGATGCTGAAAATTCCAAACTTGTTTCACAACACCGTTTACACGATGATGCATGGGTTAACTATGCTTATAACGATTTTGGCTGGTTAAATAATTCAGATACCTTGTATTATTTATCTGAAGAAACTGGCTATAGCCACCTATATAAAAAACCACTCAATGGTAAAGCAACACAACTTACCAAAGGTCAGTTTGTCGTATCGAACCTCACACTAACAGATGACGACAGTGCAATTTATTACAAAGCCAATGTTGAGCATCCTGGTCTATATGAAATCTACCGCGTTGATCCACAAACGGCAAAATCAGAGCAAGTAACCAACTTAGACGGTATGACCGACTATAAATTAAGCCCTGATCAAAGCAAATTATTGTTAACACATTCCAAAATCATGGCTCCACCAGAGTTATATGTTGCTGATGCAAAAGCGAATACAACTGCAACGCAGCTAACTCATACAGTATCGAGTGAATTTTTAGCAAAACAATTAATTGCGCCTAAAATTGTTGCGGTACCGTCAAGTCATACTGAACAACCGGTATACGCTAAAGTATATTACCCAGCAGACTATGTAGAAGGTGAGAGCGGCAAAAACCGCAAAGCGATCATTTTTAACCATGGTGCAGGTTATCTACAAAACTCACACATGGGTTGGTCAGGTTACTTCCGCGAATTTATGTTTCATTCATTACTAGCCTCTGAAGGTTATGTAGTGATGGACATGGATTATCGTGCATCAAAAGGTTATGGACGTGATTGGCGTACGGCGATTTACCGTCAAATGGGTACCCCAGAAATTGAAGATTTAGCCGATGGTGTTAAATGGATGGCTGAAAATGCCAATGTTGATACCGGTGCTGTGGGTACATATGGCGGCTCTTATGGTGGCTTTATGACCTTTATGGCGTTATTTACTCAGCCTGATTTATTTCAAGCCGGGGCTGCGCTTCGTCCAGTTACCGATTGGGCACACTATAATGGTCCATACACATCAAACATTTTAAATCACCCAGATGTTGATCCAATTGCGTATGAAAAAAGTTCGCCTATATATTATGCGCAGGGACTTAAAAACCGCTTATTGATCAACGCCCCTATGGTTGATAATAATGTGTTTTTCCAAGACTCAGTACGCTTAGTACAGCGTTTAATTGAGCTTGAAAAAGAAAACTTTGAAACGGCTATATTTCCAGTCGAACCACATGGTTTTGTACAGCCTTCTAGTTGGTTAGATGAATACCGTCGTATTCATAAACTATTTAAAGAAAGTTTATAAGCACTAAATTTTTAGACAACGCCAAGCTTATGCTTGGCGTTTTTTTATATAATTTATCAGCAATGGCGTTGCGAGTACTATTCCGCCAATTGCACCTATTAAGTGAGCATCAACAGCAACCCGAGAGGCAATTAATTTACTCACTTCAGCACTGGGGCCATGAAATTGTTCATAAGCAATTTTAAGCCAAATACCGATAAACAATAAACCGCCGCTTTTCATGCCAACTTCAATATCTTTGATTGCCCCCCACACAATTACACCATGCAGTAGTGCACTCAATCCGGTGTAAATGTGAATGTCAGGACAAAAAAAGTAAACACCAATACCGCACCAAGCAGCCAAAAATAAGGTGTGCAATGCATATTGCGTCGGTTTTGTATGCTCAGCATGTAACGCCCATATCAGTACGATACCGGCACAATTTAATGCTAAGTGCGCCCAGTTAGCATGCACATATTGGCTCGTGATCAAACGCCATACTTGGCCTTGGTCAATGAGCTGGCGATTAAACTCTAAAACATCATTTAAATTAAACGCTGCAAATAGGGCGCTTAATGCCATTAAACACAGCGGGGGTAAAATATATCGGGGTTGAAGTGGTAAATTGACCATTTTATTCTTATTTTTACAGCAAAATTTTGCATATTGTGCCCGTTTAACTTTAAGATGCCAAACATCTCAATGCAATTAAGGTCTTTTTATGTTTTTACCTTTTAAAACCAGCGTCGTCTTTAGTTTAACTCTTTTTACTTTACCGGTTTTAGCCACTCAAACACCACG
>MDTG01199896.1_pt1 | contig 11047 bp, 7 predicted proteins | sample 811421 | NCBI WGS metagenome assembly MDTG01 (sample SAMN05326645, study PRJNA326480) | marine metagenome | isolation source: seawater | place: Pacific Ocean: South East | collected 2011 | reverse complement strand
CTCGCGGTCTCGGACGCCCACTGTCTAAGTTTCGGGTCACCTTTGATCTTTCGCTGGTTGTCGAGAGCTTGCTGAACACTGGCGATCGTTGCACCCCAGCTCGCACCTTTCGGCGTCCCCAGATAATCTGCCAATGCTCCGACGCCGATCTCGGATACGCGCATCATATGCATGACCGATGCGGTCCAGAGTTCATATGCGCGGCAGCGAGCTGCATCGGATACATCACGCCGAATGGACGGAAATTTTTGGACGGTGTCGAGCCCAAAATGCCCGATGCCGTTGTCGATGAGTTCACCCTGCTGTGGAGCGACGATATAGGCGTGATGCTTCTCGATTTCAGCCGAGAGGGACACGTAAAGCTGATGGGAATTGGTGACGATCTCGTTGGCCAGCTGCTTGTCGATCATGGCGTTGCCGCTTCGTAAACGATCAAAGTTCGCCTTGCTTCGATTGGCCGCCGCAGAAGCCGCCGGAAGGTCAAGCCAGTTTGCGGTGTCCAATAGATAGCCAAGGCTCATCACATAAGTTCGCAGCATATCCTGCGGCTCCATGCGCATGACTTGGCCATCTCGCAGGTGCTCGGTCGAACGTGCGAGCCTGTCCGCGAATATCGCGACGTTGGACGCGGACGCTATCAGATTGCCAACATCGATCCGCTTCATATCGCAGGGACCGGGCAGCGTCGAAGGAGGGTGGATTTCAGCACGATCAAGGCAGCGGCAGACTGACGATCGAGCCGGAGGGTACCTGTGAGTACCCATACTCCCGAATATATTCACGGGCAGCAATGCGCGCATCGGTTCTGGCAGCGCCGCCCGGGACGAAGCAGGTTACGCGCCCTTTGCACTCTTCCGGCGCGTCTACAACTGGCTTTGACCAGGGATTGTCGTCTATCATCTGCCCCTCGACCGAAAATTGATGGTTGTCGCGATCGGCGACAATCAGGACGAATGGGTCGATTGGCATAGCGGTTTCCTGAATTAGGGAATCAGACCGATTATATTGAATGAGCAGCTTCGTCAGCGTTTTTGTCAATTGCCAGTCTGTTTTCGAAAGCCAGCAGCCGCTCGCACTTGCGGTCCTCGCTTCGATATGCATTTCTCTCGATCATGAGTGCAAAACCTTTGGCATTGCGGCCAACTGACAGCCAAACTAGCGATTATCGCTTTTACTGGACCGACGGCGCGCAGCATCCTATATTGTAGGCATGGCCAGCATTCTCACAATCCGAGAGCAGGAACGAGCAAGTACCGCCGCTCGCAGGGCGGGTGGATATGACCGGCTCATCGAGCTAGAGCGCGAGCGCCGTGCTGCGCTAAGGTCAGAACGTGCTGGTAGCGTCGTGACGCGCAACGAGAGGCCCGGCAGGATCGAGCGGTAAAGCGTGCCGATCACGCTCGGGTTCTTTGCCAGCATCTTTCTGATCCTTCCCGGCCTGGTCGGGTTGGTCTTCTTCAACGCGAAAGCAGGAAGAGCCGGCGTTCGTCGGCCGGAACAGCCTCTCACGGCCGTCTCATCGCTCGTGACGGCCTTCTGCGTCGCGCTGTTCGTCCATTATTTCGCATTTCTGCTGTTTGAAGGTGGCGCACATCTGGCATCTGAAATCCATCGGGCGGAGCCAAAAATCGATCTCGGCCCGATCATGCCGAATCCTCTCAGTGAGTTCGTCTTGGCCTTGGCAGCGGGAAGACCGATGGACGGGGACGCGGGCCTTGCCCTGGCGCTTATCGTCATTCTCGAGCTTGCTTTCATCATTTCATTCTTGGGCAGCCGGGCCTTCGAATTGCTGGTCGAGCCACTAGACCTTGGAGGCCATGGCTGGGTGTTCCAGCACATAACCCGGCCTGCGGAAAATGGATATACGCCGATCGCACATGTCTTCACCAAAATGGTTAGCGGTGACTACGGAATTGCTTACAAGGGACCGGTCATCGATATCCGCCAAGCCAGCGACGGGCAGATTCTGTCGATTGCACTGGGGAGACCGGATCGCTTCCTGTTTCATCTGCGAGGCACTGAGGCACGCCAAGAAGCGATCTTGGTAAAGGCTGGTAAGCGTAATCTGCTCACCATCGGTCCCGAAATAAGCTCACTGATCGAAAGCCAGGATACTGGCTTCAGAACACTCGAAAAAGAACCGGTCGGCGGCGCGATCGCGTTCGATGGTCCCGACATTTGGAATATCGTCGTTCACAGTGTGTCGAACGAGATTCTGGATCGCGAAAGCGAAGGTGAAGCATGAGCGTCATCGGCGCCATTGTTGGCCTGATCCTTGGCATAGGTCTAGTTTGCCTAGTCCTTGCCAATCTCATCGATGGTGTCTGGCGGCTAGCCTCGACTATCTGGGTCCGACGCCGGCTTGCCCTCACTGTCGTGACAGTAATGTCCGCTGCAATCATGTTCATCCTGAATATCCTTGCGCCATCACTCGATTTCGGAGCGCTTCTCGTTTCCGCCATGCTGACGGTCCCGTTGCCGGCGTCTTACATAGTGGCGCGTTTCGCCTTCCACTTGGACGGCGCGGAACGAAAAAGCAGTGCCATGGCGCTCAGGAAAGAGCTTGCTGAAAGATACCGAGAAGAAACCGGTCCGCCTTCATCGTTCTGGTTGGACTATGTCTTCGACGCAGAGCGGGCCGAGCGACGAAAATCTTACCAACCACCGCCACTCTAACGTTCAGACAATCCACATGACACCCAGGGAATTCATTACCAAATGGAGTGAGAGCACGCTTGGCGAACGCCAGGCAGCGCAGTCGCATTTCCTCGACCTTTGCAGATTGCTGGAAGTCGAGGGTCCTGCGGACGCTGATACCAGCGGTGAAACTTACGCTTTCGAGAAGGGCGCGCAGAAAACAACTGGGCGAAGCGGCTACGCCGATGTCTGGAAGCAGGGCGCCTTCGCATGGGAGTACAAAGGTCCTGGACGCGATCTAGACGCCGCATATGCGCAGCTTCAGCAGTATGCGCCGGCCCTTGGCAATCCACCACTTCTGGTCGTCTCGGATACTCGAAAAATCGTAGTCCGGACGAACTGGACAAACACCGTCAGCGAAGTTCACACATTCGAACTGGCTGACATTGCTGTCCCCGAGACACTGCAAAAGCTGCGATGGCTGTTCGTCGAGCCCGAGCGGTTTCGGCCGACTGTCACCCGCGAGGCGGTGACGCAGGACGTCGCGGGCTCGTTCGCCGAGCTTGCCGACGAACTGCGCAGGAATGGTCATGAACCGCTTGTGGTCGCGCACTTCATTAACCAGATGGTCTTTTGCATGTTTGCCGAGGACGCGAACCTCTTGCGGGACAAGATGTTTACTCGTGTCCTGGAGACCGCCCTTTCGGGGTCCGATAGCTTCGAAGAGTTGGCGAGCGATCTCTTCTCGAAGATGCACGCCGGCGGCCGTCTTGGCTTGGAGAAGGTTCCTCATTTCAATGGGGGTCTGTTCGCGGATCAGGATGCAAGGGCTTTGCCATTGTCGAGCGATCAGGTGCGGCGGTGCCTTGATGCTGCGAGGTTGGATTGGAGTCAGATCGATCCATCGATCCTCGGTACGTTGTTCGTCCGCGGACTCGATCCGTCGAAGCGCGAGGAACTTGGTGCCGAATATACAAGCCGGGAGACGATCATGACGATCATCCGTCCCGTACTGAGCGATCCGGTGCTCGCCGATTGGGCCAAGACCAAATCCGAGATCGAGGCTCTTATCGAACCAGCGGCAAAGGCGCTGTCGGCCGAACTCGAAGCGGCCAGCCAGTACCCCGAATTGGCGGAAGAAATTCGCGAGGTGCGAAGCAGCCTGACCGGCGGGCCGCAGCTGGCTCTATTCGACGAACTTCCAAAGCTGCGAAAGCATCGCCAACTGGACCAGGTCCGCCGCGGCCTTCGCGGCGCCGACCGTGCTTATCGCCAGGCGCTCGAAGAGGGCGAGGCCTCCTATAAAACGTTTCTGGAAAGTCTTCGCGCGTTGCGCGTGCTCGACCCCGCTTGCGGATCCGGCAATTTTCTCTATCTCGCGCTCGACGAGCTCAAGACGCTCGAATGGCGGATCATGGTCGAGGGAGAAGCTCTGGGATTTGAACGCGCTTTTCCATCGATCGGACCGGAAGCGGTCTTGGGTATCGAACTCAACCCCTACGCGGCCGAGCTTGCGCGAGTTTCTGTCTGGATTGGTGAAATTCAGTGGATGCTGCGCAATGGTTTCGATCTCAATCGTGCGCCGGTCTTGAAACCCCTCGACACGATTGAGAACAAGAACGCCCTTGTCGACGCTGACGGAAACGCGGCTTTCTGGCCCGATGCCGATGTGATCGTCGGGAACCCGCCGTACATGGGCGCGAAATTCATGAAGCGCCGGTTGGGAGCGGAGGAAACTGCCCGTATCAGGGGTGTCTACAAGGGGCGTTTGCCGGCCTTCACGGACTTGGTCTGCTTCTGGTTCGAAAATGCTCGGGTCATGATCGAGGAGGGCCGGGCGAAACGTGCTGGATTGGTCGGCACGAATTCGATCCGGAAGAACACGAATCTCAATGTCATGCACCGTATCCTTAACGGCACTCGAATCTTCGCCGCGTGGGCAGAGCAGCGCTGGGACATCGATGGCGCCGCTGTAGACGTGTCGCTTGTATGCTTCGGCGAACATCCCGATCCGGTTGCCTATCTCGACGGCGCCCCGGTCACCGAAATCCATGCCGATTTGACAGCCGGTCTCAATTTAACCCTCGCGAGACCACTGGCAGAGAATGCCGGGGTCGCGATGCTGGGTATCCAAAAGAGCGGGCCGTTCGACGTCGCCGGCAGCCTCGCGCGGGAATGGATGGCACAGCCCGCCAATCCGAACGGACGGGGAAATGCGTCGGTGCTCAAGCCATATTGGAATGGAGACGATGTAACGAGTCGACCCCGCGATGTCTGGTTGATCGACTTGCCGCCAGGCCTGTCGGAGGCTGCCGCCGCGCAGTTCGCCGCCCCGTTTCACCATATTGCCTCGACGCCGGACGAGGATGGCAAGATGATCGATGAGCTGCGCGATGCCAGCGGAAGCGCTTCGGAGACATACCCGTGGTGGGAACCATGGCGGCGGAGGCCTGACATGCGGGAGAAGATAGAGCGACTAACGCGCTACATCGTCACGCCGGAAACCGCGCAATACCGGGTGTTCAGCTGGCTGCGCTATCCGACTTTGCCCGACAAGAATCTTATCGTGATCGCCCGCGAAGACGATCTGATGTTCGGGCTTCTGCAAAGTCGTTTCCACGAACTTTGGTCGCTTCGAAAAGGGTCGGATTTGCAAGATCGGCCGCGCTACACCCACACAAGCACGTTCGCTACGTTCCCGTTTCCAGACGGAATGTCGCCCGATGTGCCGGTCGATGTGGCGCTTCAGGCGCCACATTCGGCAGCGATCGGTGAAGCGGCGCGCGAGCTCGATCGGTTGCGCACCAGTTGGCTGTGGCCCGAGGGAAGTTGGACCGAGATTGGCGAAACCACAGGCGATTTTCCCGCGCGCCGCGCTCCGGCGGATCAAGCGGCCGCCGATCTTCTCAGACGACGCACGATGACCGCCCTGTATAACGAGCGACCCGAATGGCTTCTCTTGGCCCATCGCACACTCGATGAAGCCGTCGCCGCAGCCTATGAGGTTGCTGGCGATATTGCAGACGACGAGCTACTTGAGATGCTTTTGGCGAAGAACCTGGAGAGAAGCTCGGCAAGTTGATCTTCAGGTCGTTGCTGCCAGTGTCGCTTAGTTTCTGTTCAGTCCGATGGACCTGCTTGCGAGTTTCCGTTTCCAGGCTTCTTCCATCGCAAGAATGTCATTTCGGCCTGCAGTCGAGCCCGCGACCTCGAGTACGCTGACCAAATAGTCGCTCGGGTCTCTGATGCGCATCCCGGCATTTCCGCCGTGGCCGGTTGCGACATAGTCCATCCAGCGGCCGAAGAAGCCATCTGCGCCATCGGCCGAGCCGACATAGTGTTCCCGGGTGCGCGGACACGCCAAAAGGTAAACCCCGCGTGCGGCTCCCAGCGCCGCTCGCCAACCGATCGGCACCCCGGGCAAATCGGACAGCGGAAGTGAGAAAGCCGTGAAGCCTGGGAACGCCTCCTCGCGAAATTCGCGGGCGAGTTCGATAATTTCCTTATTCTGGCGGTCGGCGCGCTGGACCCAGGCTCTATGCGAACTGCCGACACCCCACGAAACGTGAAGGCGGCCGATGTAATCGCTAAGCAGATCGGACCGATCGCAACGATACTGATCGTATTGCCCGCCTCCTTTGTCGGCACCGGGTGCGAGGCCGGTTAGGGGGTCGATGGCGTCATCGGCAACGGCACCGACATGGTCGATCTCGTAGAGACCAACGAACAGGGTGCCACCTCCCGGCGGGGAAACGAAGCTCGCCCAATAGCGGGCGTTGAAACGCGCTCGCTTCGCTGGATCCTGTGTGCTTTGATATTGTTCGAAAGCCGTCACATCGTCGCGCCAAAGCGTATATGGCGATCGTCCGGGCACCTTGCCGGTCTGATGACGAAGAAGCCGGACATCGCTTGGGCTGATACCGGCGTCTTCGAGCAACATGTTGAACATCAGAGGCATGGTTTTTCGAGATAGCGCGTCAGCGCCGGGTTTTCATTACCGGCGACGGCGACGCTTGCCGTCGTTCTCGCTGGGCTCCCACGGAAGCATCTGCCCCGTTCGTGTATCGATCAGGTCGACACGGAGATTGGACGCCTTCACGACGCACAGAGTTTCGTCGGTTTCGGTCGGAGATGTGAATGTCGCCTTCCCATGCTCTCGCACACAACCGATGCTGCCTCCGGGACCCCAGCTCTCTATCGAACCTGAGTACCGAACGACCAGCGACTGCGAAAGCGCACGCCCCTCGTCGGGCGTCACTGCCTGCGACCAGCGGAGGTATTCAGGGTCAGCAGGAGCGCTGAACCCGATGACCAGCTTTTTGCGATGAGTGATGGTCACGCGCGCACCAAAGCCGTTTACACCCTCGGATTCCGTGGTCGGCGGTAGGGCGCAGGAGAACGGGCGAAAATGGTACGCGCTGTTTGCCGCGCCATTTAGATCGGCGCCAGGCCCGCGTAGCATCGTATAGGTGCTTGCGACCCCATAAGGCATAGTCACCTTGAGGGAGCCGTCCCTTTGGCTGTACGTCCAATGCGGGCGGCAGCTGAGGCTTTCGAAGGAAACTTCCTCGACAGGAACGTCAATCACGAAGGTTCGGCCGGAAAGGTCAGCGACCGGGGCGCTGTCGAAAGCGTCACTAGGCACGTGGCCGACAATCTCCAGCGTTGCGACCTGCAGCTCACCTTCAGTGGCCACCTGTGCACTGGCGATCGCGGGATGCATGAGAGCGCACGCGAGAACGGAACCTATAAGATGGGGGCAATGATTCTTCATTGCGCCACTCTATGGACCGCTTGCTGACATTTAGTTACCAGCTTCATCGTTGCCGTTGGGGCGAACAATTTCTTAAATCAAAGTGCCCTATGCCAAGTCTTATGGCCGATGCGCGGAATCAAAACGAATGGACGGCGGTCTTTCTGGCTGCCGCCGAACTATCTCGCAGGGGTTACAGCGTTGCCTTGACTCTCGGCCCTAATGCCCCGTTGGCGGATCTCGTTGTTCGCTCTCCACAAGGGGAAAACTTTATCGTCGATGTGAAAGGCAAGGGCCGATCAGGTCGATGGTGCGTCAAGCCGAAGGTCCCTACCCCCAATCTGTTCTACATTCTCGTGCGACTGAGGGCATAGCGTTGATGGTACGCCAGACAACGCTAAGGGAGAACAATCAGCGAACGCTTAGGCGGCGCGGCTGTCCGGCGGAAGATTGAGGGCCTTGCGGCCAGCGGAAGCGGCTGCACGATCCCAGAGGAAATCGCCGGAGAAGGCAATATGCTCCCAGCCCACGGGGGACGTATGGGCGAGGAGATCGTCAGGCACCGGGATGGATGTAGAGCGCAGATGCTGGGCGGCGACATCCATGTAGATGGTGTTCCAATAGACGATCGCGGCAATGACCAGATTGAGGCCGGATGCGCGATATTGCTGCGCCTCCTGGCTTCGGTCGATGATGCGGCCCTGGCGGAATGTGTAGATCGCCTGCGTCAGGGCATGGCGCTGCTCGCTGTTGTTGAGGCCGGCATGGCATCGCCGGCGCAGATCGGGATTTTCGAGCCAGTCCAGCATGAACAAGGTTCGTTCGATCTTGCCGATTTCCTGTAGTGCGACGTCGAGCTGGTTCTGCCGTTCGTAGGCGGCGAGCTTTCGCAGCATGACCGACGGCGCGACGTGGCCAGCCTTGATCGACCCTACGAGGCGCAGCACGTCGTCCCATTGTTCATTGATGATGTCGGTGCGGATACGCTTGCCCAACAACGGGGCGATGGACGGATAGGCCGAAACCGGCGCGATCGGCGCAAGCCGCCTGTCCGGAAAGTCGCGCAGGCGCGGGCAGAAGCGAAATCTCAGCATCGCGCACAGGGCGAAGACATGATCGGTCGCCCCGCCGGTGTCGGTGTAATGCTCGACGATCCTGAGATCGGTGCCATGGCTGGTGAGGCCGTCGAGGACATAGGGCGCTTCATGTGTGGTGGCCGAGATCACATTGACGTGGTAGGGCCCGCGCTGATCGGAAACATGGGTGTAGAAGCTGAAGCCATGATCGACGCCATAGCGGGCGTTGATGTCGCCGCCCGATGCGCCGCGCTTCGCGCCCCTGAAGAACTGACCATCGGAACTGGACGTTGTGCCGTCGCCCCATACCCGCGAGAATGGCAGGCGGTGGTGCGCGTTGATGAGGACGGCGAGCGCCGCGCGGTAGCTCTCGTCGCGGATATAGGCGTCATGGGTCCACAGGAGTTGATCGCGCGTGACGCCCTGGCTCGCGGCGGCCATGCGCGACAGGCCGAGATTGGTGGCGTCGGCGAGGATCGTGGCGAGCAGCGCATTTTCATTGGGACATAGCTCGCCGGTGCGCAGGTTGGTGAACGCCGAAAGAAAGCCAGTTTCCTGCGCCACCTCATGTAGCAGTTCGGTGATACGGATGCGTGGCATCATCGCATCGAGCCGGTCGGCCAGGGCTTCGGCGTCGGGCGTTGCGATCGTGCGAAAGGGGGATATCTGGAGGCGGCCGTCGCGGTATCGCACACCCTCCAAAGCGTCGCGTTTCAGGCGCTGGGCGAATTTCTTCAGCCGCCAGTCTAACTCGCGGCCCCGCTGTTCGAGCCATTCGCTGGCTGTAGGGGGCAGGCCAAGAGCCGATACGACCGGTTTCGCCTTTGCTTCGCTGAGCAGGTAGGTGTCAAACTGGCGGTATCCCGCCGATCGCTCCACCCAGACATCCCCGGAGCGGAGCTTGTTGCGCAGATGGGCGACCGTCGCGATCTCCCAGAGACGTCGATTGATCTTGCCGTCGTCGCCCACGACGATTTTCCGCCATTCCTTGCGGAAGGGCATCGGAGCGTCGGTAGGCACATCGCGCTTGCCCGACCTGTTGAGGTCGCGCAGTATCTCAATGGCGGCGATCGTTTTCGCGCTGCCCTTTCCGGCCCTGAACTGTAGCGCTTCAAGCAGATCAGGGGCGAACTTGCGCAACGTCGCATAGCGGTCGGCCGCGACCGTCAGCGGATCAAGATTGGCGGTTTCCGCGATCGTCGCCACTTCCGGTCTGGCCTTCAGGAGGGTGTGCCATCCTACCGAGGCGTCCAGGACCTCTATCGGGTCTTCGCCGGTATCGACCGCATCGGTCAGCGCGTCGATCGTCCTGCGAAAGATCAGCATCAGCCGCGCCACGTTCTTCGACGTGGTGGCATAGCTGCGTGCCTGAGCGTTTTTCGCGCGGGTGAAGATGCCGCCGATCAGCTTGTCCGCCATCTCCAGGGCGCTGTCCGTCAGCCGTTCTTCAAGATCGAGCAGGAAGGCAACGAGCGTGGCGCGTCGCCGGGAGGGAATATAGCGCTCGATCATATAGGCAGGCGACGCACGGCCTTCCCTGACATATTGCCGAAATCGGTCCGCATGGATGCGGCCCGCGACGTCGGGGGAAATGCCGATCTTCCGCACCTGCCTCAGACGGTCGAGGATCTGGCGGACGTGATCGGGCTTGGCCGCGACGGGGATGGTCTTGAGCAAGGCGAGATGGCTCATGCCGCCGGCGGCGTCGAAGAGCTGATCGAGGGCCTGGACCTGCTCAGCGCTGAGATCTGCGATCAGAGCATAGGCAGCTTGCTTGCGTGCACGCGCGCGTCCCGCGCTGCTGGCGCGTTCGATGGTGGAGATGGACGGCAGCAAAATCCGGGCCTCGCGCAGGGCGGTGACCACGCCCATCGCAATCGTCATCCCCTTGTCGGTCGCCCATGCCGCTTTCGCGGCCGCTTCGATCATGAAGGGAATATCCGCACGGGTCGCCCCCCGAAGTCCCAAGCGCACCGCCAGCTCACGGGCATGATCCGTCATTGTCTGATCCCGCGCCGCATAGTTAGCCAGGTCGGTTACGTGCAGACCAAGTTGCTCCGCGACGAAGGCGGCGAGATCATGGGGTATTGCTCCCCTGTCCTGTATCAACTGCGCAAGCGTGATGCCCGGGTGCCGCAGGAGCGCGAGTTGCAGCGCCACGCCCAACCGGTTCCGTCGCTCCCGTCGCGCGCCGATGATCTCGATATCCGAAGGCTCGAAGGTATAGAGCCGTGCCAGGCGGTCGCGATCGGTCGGGATGGCGAGGATCTGATCACGCTCGCTCTCGGTCAGGAGTTGATGCTTGCGCTTCGTCATGCCGGTTCCCGTCCACAAAAGGTCATCTGCGCCTATGGACAGCCATGAGTAAAGAGACATAGTATGTGGACGGATGTCGATGGGGCCAAGCGGCTGCCCTCCATAGCGTCCACAGAACGACCGTTTGGGAGACGCTCGCATGGGTGGAATTTTGGGCTACGCCCGCGTCAGCACCGGCGATCAGGACGTGGCAGGACAGACCATGCGTCTGGAGAAGGCCGGCGCCATCAAGGTGTTCACCGATGTCATGTCGGGCAAGAGCATG
>MDTG01124220.1_pt1 | contig 11047 bp, 11 predicted proteins | sample 811421 | NCBI WGS metagenome assembly MDTG01 (sample SAMN05326645, study PRJNA326480) | marine metagenome | isolation source: seawater | place: Pacific Ocean: South East | collected 2011 | reverse complement strand
ATGTTCAGACGGAACAATGCAGGATGCAAAGTATATTTGTCGCAGCAATGATTACGCTATAGTAGATGTTGACGATAATTTATTGGAAAAAATAGAAGATCACAGTATTCCTAGTGGGGATAGTGAGTTGGGAGATTATGTAAATATAAAATACTGCTCTTGTGGTAAGAGTTGGGAAAATTAATAATTAAATAAAATTAAATAAAATGGCAAAAAGAAAATTCAAAGACAGACATGATGGTAAAATGAAAGACATTCAAGACGTTGTAAATAAAAAAGAAAAAATTGATGAAAAAGATTTATCAACTTTACAAGAACTTGTTAATAAAATCAACCATTTACAATATAATATTGGTAAAATAGAAATGCAAAAACATAATTTTCTTCACGATTTAGCTTCTCTTCAAGATGAAATAAAAATGCAGCAAGATAAATTAATGAAAAAATATGGCACATATGATGTCAATCTAGTAGATGGTAAAATAAACTGGCCTGAAGAAAAAGAAAATAGTAAAGATGAAAAATAATATCATCAGAAAGATTACAATAGGAAAAGATTATAAAAATGATTCAATGCACTACGCTGTCGATCAAGAGGTTTATGGTGGTCATAAGATTTGTGATATAGTAGAAGAAGAAGATAAATATTGTATATATATTAGAAAAGACGAAGTTGTAATACCTTGGAAAGATTTTAATAAAAACATGGCTATATCAGTTGAATATAACTTAGAATATTAATGAGAGCTTATAAAGATTTTATAGTTTCACCTATTGGTGAGCGTTATAATAATTCTACAAAAGTTGATGATAAAGAATTAATATTAAATACTGAGATCTTTAATCATCAGTTTGTAAACAGAAAAGCAAAAGTAATCGCTACTCCATTATTATTTCAATCACCCGTTAACGTGGGTGATGAAATAATAGTACATCATAATATCTTTAGAAGATGGTTGAATGTTAAGGGTATTGAAAAAAATAGTAGATCTTATTGGAAAGATAACAAATATATAATATCAGAAGATCAAATATTTTTATACAATGACAAGGCTATGCCTGGTTATAGTTTTGTTAAACCAATAAAATCAACAAATCCGTATCATTTTAACTTAGATTTAAATGTAGAAAAACCATTAGTTGGTGTTGTAAAATACTCTGATGGCACTCACAATAAAGAAGAGTTGGTTGGTTTCAAGCCTAGTGGTGAATATGAGTTTGTTATTAATGGTGAAAGATTATATAGAGTTATGAATAAATTTATTACAATTAAATATGAGTATCAAGGAAACGAAGAAGAATATAATCCAAGCTGGGCACAAAGCGGTTGAGGAGTTAATAAAAGTAGCTAAAGAAGAAATAGTTGATTCAGACGAGGATATATCGGCAGATAGATTAAAAAATGCTGCAGCTACAAAAAAATTAGCTATATTTGACGCGTTTGAAATATTAAATAGAATCCACGAAGAGGAAGCTATGCTTGAAGGCAAGCCAGTTGAGGAAGAAAAGAAAACAGCTTTTAAAGGATTTGCAGAAGGAAGATCTAAATAATGTATAAACAAACTTTATATAAGGTTGTAGAACCTATTAAGTTAAACACTATTAAAAGACTTAATAAGTCTAAAAAGTGGGAATATGGTTATAATAAAGAAAATGATATTGTTGTTATTTCTAAGACTGGACAAATTGGTGAAATACTTGAAATCCAAGGTTTTCAAATAGCTTTACCTAAACAACCAAACGAAATATATTCTTGTAGTAAAGATAAATCAGAGCAAAAATGGAAACAATTCCCATCTAATCCTGATTTTAAAAGAATTAAAACAGTATTTGATTGGCAAGAATATCCAGATGATTTTAAAGAAAAACATTATGGGTATATAGACGAGGAGTTTAGAAGAAGAGAAGAAGGATTTTGGTTTATGAATAACGGTAAACCAACCTACATAACAGGAACGCACTATATGTATTTACAGTGGAGTAAAATTGATGTTGGTGCTCCAGATTATAGAGAAGCTAATAGATTGTTCTTTATATTTTGGGAAGCCTGTAAAGCTGATAGTAGAAGTTACGGAATGTGTTATTTAAAAAACAGACGTTCTGGTTTTTCTTTTATGAGTTCAGCTGAGACTGTACATCAAGCAACTTTAGCTGGTGATAGTAGATTTGGTATATTATCTAAAACTGGTGCTGATGCTAAGAAGATGTTTACAGACAAGGTTGTCCCAATTAGTTTAAACTATCCATTCTTCTTTAAACCAATACAAGATGGTATGGATCGTCCAAAATCTGAACTAGCATATAGAGTTCCTGCTAAAAAGTTTACTCGTAGAAAAATGAGGGAACGAGAAGAGCAAGATGACATGGAAGGACTAGATACAACTATAGATTGGAAAAATACAGGTGATAATAGTTATGACGGTGAAAAACTTTCTTTACTAGTACATGATGAAAGTGGTAAATGGGAGAGACCTGACAACATAAAAAATAACTGGAGAGTTACAAAAACTTGTTTGCGATTAGGTAGTAGGATTATAGGTAAATGTATGATGGGATCAACAAGTAATGCTTTAGACAAAGGAGGTGATAATTTTAAAGATTTATACTACAATTCAGATGTTACAAAAAGAAATCGAAATGGACAAACTAAGTCGGGATTATATTCTTTGTTTATTCCTATGGAATGGAATTACGAAGGATTCATTGATGAATTCGGACAGCCTGTTTTCAATACTCCAGAAAAACAAACATTTGATCCACATGGAATAGAAATAGATTACGGTGTAATAGATCATTGGGATAATGAAGCTGAAGGATTAAAAGATGACCAAGATGCTTTAAATGAATTTTATCGTCAGTTTCCTAGAACAGAGGAACACGCATTTAGAGATGAAACTGGAAATAGTTTATTTAACTTAGTTAAAATATACGAGCAGATAGATTACAACGAAGGAAATAGAAATTCTTCAGTTTTAACAAAAGGTAATTTTCAATGGGCTAATGGAGTTAAGGATACTAGAGTTATTTTTACACCAAATCCAAAAGGTAGATTTAGTGTAAGTTGGGTTCCAAAAGTAGAATTACAAAATAGTGTTATATTAAAAAATGGAAAAAAGTGTCCCGGAAATGATCACATGGGAGCGTTTGGATGTGACTCCTATGATATATCCGGAACAGTTGATGGAACAGGATCGAAAGGAGCTTTACATGGATTAACTAAATTTTCTATGGAAGATGCTCCAGCTAATACTTTCTTTTTAGAATATATAGCAAGACCTCAGACAGCTGATATGTTTTTTGAAGATGTTTTAATGGCATTAGTATTTTATGGAATGCCAATATTAGCAGAAAATAACAAACCAAGGTTGTTGTACTATTTGAGAAGAAGGGGTTATAGGGGTTTTAGTATGAATAGACCAGATAAAGTTTGGAACAAGTTATCGGTTGCAGAAAAAGAAATAGGTGGAATACCTAACTCAAGTGAAGATATAAAACAAGCTCATGCGGCCGCAATAGAAACATATATTAATGATCACATTGGTCTTATTGGTGATGGTGAATATGGTGATATGTACTTTAATTCAACGTTGAATGATTGGGCTAAATTTGATATAACAAAAAGAACAAAACACGATGCTTCAATAAGTTCTGGGTTAGCTATAATGGCTTGTAATAGACATTTATACAAACCGAATCCAGATAGAGAAAAATCTCAATTAAATTTAAGCATACCAAAATATAGTAACAAAGGATTTTCATCAAGAATAATAAAACAAAAAGTATGATAGAAGCTCACGTAAATTTTCCTTCACAAGCTGTTAGCGACCAGGAAAAGCTTAGTCAAAAATACGGACTTAAAGTTGCTAAGGCAATAAGGCAAGAATGGTTTACTGGAAATAATTCTAAGTTTAGAAGTAATTTAAATACGTTCCATAAATTAAGATTATATGCTAGAGGCGAACAATCTGTTCAAAAATATAAAAATGAGTTATCTATAAATGGTGATTTATCATACCTTAATTTAGATTGGACACCTGTTCCAATTATACCAAAGTTTGTAGATATAGTAGTAAATGGCATGGCACAGAGATCTTATGAGATAAATTGTTTTTCTCAAGACGAATACGGTGTGGCTAAGCGAACTGAATACATGGAATCTATATTAAGAGACATGAAGTCTAGGGAGTTTAATGATCTAGCTAGACAACAGTTCAATATGGATCTTTATGAAAACGATAAAAAAACACTACCTGAATCTGAAGAGGAACTACAACTTCATATGCAGTTAAATTACAAGCAAGCTGTTGAACTAGCTGAAGAACAAGCTATAAACGTTTTGATGGAAGGTAGTAATTATGATCTAATAAGAAGACGTTGTCTTTACGATTTAACAACAATAGGTATAGCTGCATCTAAAACGACATTTAGTTTTGCTGAAGGTGCAAAAGCTGAATACGTTGATCCAGTTAACCTAGTTTACTCTAAAACTGACTCTCCGTATTTTGAAGATCTATATTACGTTGGCGAGGTGAAAGAATTACCAATAAATGAATTAGTCAAAGAGTTTCCAGATTTAACAGAGTCAGAGATAAAAGAAATATCTGACAAAGGTAGAGATCCATTAACTCACACTCCGTTTAGAGATAAGAATAAGGTTCAAGTTTTATACTTTAATTATAAAACCCATGCTAATGACGTTTACAAATTAAAAAAGACAGGTTCTGGTGGTGATAAAATAATACAAAAAGATGATACTTTTAATCCACCTAAAGGAAAAGAAGGGGACTTTAGTAAGCTAGAAAGAGTTGTTGAGTGTTTATATGAGGGTGTTTATGTTTTAGGTTCACAAAAGTTATTAAGATGGAGAATGGCTCCAAATATGATGAGAAGTGAATCTGATTTTGCTAGAGTTAAAATGAGTTACCAAATAGTTGCTCCAAGAATGTATGAGGGTAGAATAGAATCTTTAGTTAGTAGAATAACTGGTTTTGCTGATATGATCCAATTAACTCATTTGAAATTACAACAAGTACTATCTAGAATGGTACCAGATGGTGTTTATTTAGATGCTGATGGTTTAGCTGAAATTGATTTAGGTAATGGAACAAACTACAATCCACAAGAAGCTTTAAACATGTTCTTCCAAACTGGTAGTGTTCTTGGTAGAAGTTTCACATCTGAAGGAGATGCTAATCCTGGTAAAATACCTATACAGCAAATACAAAACGGAGCTGGTGGAAATAAAATGCAGAGTTTAATTACAACTTACAACTATTATTTACAAATGATAAGAGATGTAACTGGATTAAATGAAGCTCGTGATGCTAGTACTCCTGATCGCAACGCTTTAGTTGGCGTACAAAAACTAGCCGCTGCCAACTCAAATACAGCAACAAGACATATATTACAATCAATGTTATTTTTAACAGCTGAAACAGCTGAATGTTTGTCACTTAGAATATCTGATATAGTAGAATACTCTCCAACTAGAGAAGCTTTTATAAGAGCTATTGGAGCTCATAATGTAGCTACGTTAGACGAGATGTCGGAATTGCATCTATATGATTTTGGTATATTCATAGAGTTAATGCCAGATGAAGAAGAAAAACAAATATTAGAAAACAACATACAAGTAGCTATAGCACAAAAACTAATAGACCTAGATGACGCAATAGATATAAGAGATGTTAGAAATTTAAAAATGGCTAATCAGCTTTTAAAAGTCAAAAGAAGAAAAAAGCTGGAAAGAGATCAGATAATGCAACAGCAAAATATCCAAGCTCAATCTCAAGCTAACACAGCAGCGGCACAAGAAGCGGCTAAAATTGAAATGGAAAAGAATCAAGCTAAGTCAGATCAAGATATGAATTTAGAAAAAACTAGAAACGCTTTAAAGATAGACTACTTGAATAATGAATCTAGGGTTAAAAAAGAATTAATGCTACTTGAGTTTAACTTAAGTTCTAAATTAGCTAGAGAAGAAAGAGCTAATTCTAACCAACTAGAATCTATAAGAGAAGATAGAAAAGACAAGAGAATAGATATAGATTCTCAAAACAAACTAAAACTACAGAGAGAAAAAGATGCTAATAACGCTAAAACTTTTGAATCTTCAGGTAATGATATACTTGGAGCAGGAGTGAGTTTAGATAGATTTGATCCTCTTTAATATTTAATATTTTATAAAATTTTATTATGGCAGAAGAAAAAAATAAGGTCGAAAAGACTGAAGTGGAAAATACAGAAAAGAAAACCAAAGATAATGTTACTAAGGTTAACCTAAAATCTGTTAAACCAAAAGAAACAATAACTAAAGTTGATTTAAGTAAACCACTTGAAGAAAAAAGCGAAAAGGTTGAAGAACAACCCGCTGAAGAAAAAGAAGTGGTTGTAGTCAACGAGGAACCTAAGGTGGAAAAGGTTGAAGAACAAAAAGAAGAACAACCAGCGATCGAAGAGGTTTCAAGCGAAGAGGTCACTGTAGAGAAAGTTGAAAAGCAAGTTGAAGAAGCTATTGTTGAATCTCAAGAAACAGGGACACCGCTACCAGAAAACATACAGAAAGTTGTAGAGTTTATGGAGGAAACAGGTGGTAGTTTAAATGACTATGTTAATTTAAATAGGGATTTATCTAAGCTAGACGACTCTGAAGTTCTAGATGAATATTACAGAACAACTAAATCTCATTTAACACCAGAAGAAAGAAACTTTATATTAGAGGAAAAGTTTAGTTACGATAATGACGTTGATGACCCTAAAGATATAAAGAGAAAAAAGATAGCCCTTAAAGAGCAAGTTGCCGAGGCTAGAGCCCACTTAGACAGGCAAAAGTCTAAATACTATGAGGAAATCAAAGCTGGGTCAAGGTTAACACCTGAAGCTCAAAAAGCTATGGATTTCTTTAATAGATACAATAAAGATCAACAAACGCAAAAGAACTTGTCTGAAAAAAGCAAGAGGACATTTTTAAATAAAACTAATAAAGTTTTCAATGAGGATTTCAAAGGTTTTGATTATCAAGTTGGAGACAAAAAGTTTAGATTTAATGTTAAAGATGTTGATGAGGTGAAAAAAACTCAAAGTGATATAAATAACTTTATCAATAAATATGTTGATGAAGGTGACAGCACTATCAGTGATGTAGCTGGATATCATAAATCACTTTTTACCGCTATGAACGCGGATAGTATAGCTAAACACTTTTACGAACAAGGTAAAGCTGATGCTGTGAAATCTCAAGTTGCTAAAGATAAGAATATTAATTTAGACCCACGTAAAACTCATGGTGAAACAGAGGTTGGTGGAATAAAAGTTAAAGTCTTAGGACAATCTTCTTCTGATATGAAAAATAGATCTTTTAAGTTTAAGAAAAAAAGTTAAAAATTTAAAACAAATATATTATGGCAATTACAGCGGGTGATAATTTGAACAGCGTGCCTTCTACTAGAAAGCAAACGTTTGCAACAAATTATCTAGATTTAGCTTCTGGTTCTACGGACTGGGGGCAACAATACGTGCCAGACTTAATGAGAGAAGAAGCTGAAGTATTCGGTCCACGAACTATTTCAGGTTTCCTTTCACAAGTTGGCGCGGAAGAAGCGATGCAAGCTGATCAAGTGGTTTGGTCAGAGCAAAGCAGATTACATTTATCTTATTTAGGACACATTGAGGACAACAATGCTACAGGTGGTGGTGATATCACTATTGAAGCAGATATTGATGGCAACAATGATGACATAGCTAATCATGGTATTAGAGTTAACGACACGGTTATCGTTGCTAACTCTGAGGCTGTTTGTAAAGCTATTGTTATTGACTTGCCTTCTTCAGGTGTTATTACAGTTTCTCCATATGGTTATATTGATCTTGTGACAGCTGGTTTCACAACTGAAAACGGCGTTAGAGACACAACTATATTAGTTTATGGATCTGAGTACGGTAAAGCAACAGGTTATTACACCAACAATGCTGCTTCTACAGAAGCTGAGTCAAGAGGTGCTAACGAACCTAAGTTCAAATCTTTTAGCAATAAACCAATTATAATGAAAGATTTCTACGAAGTATCAGGATCTGATGTTTCTAGAATCGGTTGGGTTGAAGTTTCAAATGAAATGGGAGAATCTGGCTACATGTGGTATTTAAAAGCAGAAGGAGAAACAAGAGCAAGATTCGTTGATTACATCGAGATGGCAATGTTAGAGGGTGAAAAACACAGTGATACTGACAACCCTTCAGGTGGTACTGTTGAGCTTTTAGTCGATTCATTCTTACGTTCAGATGGTGATACATTTGGTACTGAAGGTTTGTTCCAAGCTATTGAAAAAAGAGGTAATGTTACAACTGGTGTTAGTGGTGTTAACGCGGCTACAGACTTGGCTGAGTTTGATGCTATTTTAGCTGAGTTTGACAAACAAGGTGCTATTGAAGAGTACATGATGTTTGTAAACAGAGCTACTAGTTTAGCAATGGACGATATGCTTGCTTCAATGAATTCTTACGGAGCTGGTGGTACTTCTTACGGAGTATTCGACAACGACGAGGATATGGCATTAAATTTAGGTTTCTCAGGATTTAGAAGAGGTTCTTATGATTTCTATAAATCTGACTTCAGATACTTAAATGACAAAGCTACAAGAGGTGGAATTAATGATGCTGCTGGTGCAAACGCAATCAGAGGTGTTATGGTTCCTGCTGGTATGTCTACTGTGTACGATCAAATGGTTGGTTCAAACATGAAGAGACCGTTCTTACACGTTAGATATCGTGCTTCAGAAACTGATGACAGAAGAATGAAATCTTGGGTTACTGGTTCTGTTGGAGCTGCGACTACTGCACTTGATGCAATGCGTATCCACATGTTAACTGAAAGATGTTTGATCACACAAGGTGCAAACAACTTTATGTTAATGAAGTAGGAAACTATTTATTTATAAGGGCGGTCTAGTATCGCCCTTATATTTTTATTAATTTTTATTATATTATATTATGGCAAAGAAAAAGCAAGAGACTAAGGTTGAAGAACCTGTAGTTGAAGAAACGGTTGTTATGGAAGAACCGGTGGTTGAAACTCCTAAAATAAAAAAGGAAGTTAAACCCGAACCAAAGAAAAACAAATGGGAGGTTAAAGATAGATTATATTATCTTAAAGGAAATAAAAAGCCACTTTCTTACTCAATTAGAACATCAAATTTATTTTGGTTTGATGAAGAGGCTGGATATGAGAGAGAGATAAAATATTGTCAAAACCAAAGAACTTGTTTTGTTGATGAAATGAAAGGAGATCAAAGATTAGAACACGTTGTTTTTAGAAGTGGTAGTTTATTTGTACCTAGAGAGCAAACCACTTTACAGAAGTTTTTATCGCTATATCACCCACATAAAGACAAGTTGTTCTATGAGCACAATCCGGTGGCGATAGCTGAAGATGACTTAGATTTCTTAGAAATGGAGGTTGAAGCTCTGTCTATAGCTAAAGATTTAGACGTAGATGCGGCTGAAGCTATACTAAGAGTAGAGTTAGGATCTGATGTGTCTAAGATGAGTTCTAAGGAACTTAGAAGAGACCTACTTGTGTTTGCAAGAAGAAATCCTGTTTTATTCTTAGAATTAGTGAATGACGATAATGTTCAACTTAGAAACTTTGGTATTAAAGCTGTTGAAGAAAAAATTATTAGAATATCTCCAGATCAAAGACATTTTCTTTGGGGATCTACTGGTAAAAAAATCATGACTGTTCCATTTGATGAACATCCATATTCAGCTTTAGCTCAATGGTTTAAAACTGATGAAGGAATGGAAATATATTCCAATATAGAAAAAAGATTAAAATAATAATCTTTTAACTAATAGAGATAGCCACCCGAAAGGAGTGGCTATTTTTATTTATATGCTAACCTTTCTCGTTATTATGTAACTATAATATAGTAAAATATATTATATTATGAAGCACACTTTTAAACATAATCCTAAATCGAAAGGTTTAGGTGATACAGTAGAAAAAATTACAAAAGCCACTGGTTTGAAATCTATAACAGATTTAGCTATGAATGGTTTAGGTATAAAAGACTGTGGATGCAACAAACGTAAAAACTGGCTTAATGAGAAATTTCCATATAAAAATAAAGAAAAATGATATTAATAGATGATGTATATCAAAAGGTTTTAGCTTTAGCTAATAAAGAGCAAAGGGGTTATATAACACCTCAAGAGTTTAATTTATTTGCTGATAAAGCTCAATTAGAAATATTTGATAGTTACTTTTACAATATAAAAACAGAATATCACCAACCAACAAAAACACAAACTGTTATTGGAGATGAATTAGATATGATATCTGAAAAACTCCATCCATTTTATCAAGAAGCTACAGCAACACATAACGTGACACAACAAGTACTTCCAATGCCTAACAATATGCACAAACTTATTACTATAACCAGATCGGGAGGTATACAGTTAACTGAAATAACACCAGATGAAATAAATTACGTTGAAGGAAATCCTCTTACTAAGGCAACTATTAATAGACCTACTTTTACTAGAGTAAATAATGGCCTTATTAGGATAAATCCCACGCCTCTAGACGAAGGAGGTGTTGGTGAAGTATTTAACTTAAAATATTATGCTAAACCAACTTCTCCAAAATGGGGTTATGTTGTAGTTAAAGGAAGAGCACTATATAACTCAAACGCTAATGCAACTACGAACTTTATGTTACATGCATCTGAAGAGGAGCAGGTTGTTATGAGAATTTTACAGCTAGCTGGTATATCTATAATGAAGCCAGGTATAGTTGAAGTAGCAATGAGTGATGCTGCTAGAACAAAACAAGAACAAAATAGTTAATTATGGGATTATTAGACGGTCTAAATCAACAAACTTATTACACTGGAAACACTGGTGGCGACTATCAATTTATTACTTTGGAGCACATTATAAATGCTTTCATGGTGACATATGTTGGTGAAAGTAAAATTATAAATAAAGTTAATAGAACTGATGTTCAGTTTCACGCTATGCGCGCGATTCAAGAACTTTCATACGATGT
>MDTG01027980.1_pt1 | contig 11047 bp, 11 predicted proteins | sample 811421 | NCBI WGS metagenome assembly MDTG01 (sample SAMN05326645, study PRJNA326480) | marine metagenome | isolation source: seawater | place: Pacific Ocean: South East | collected 2011 | reverse complement strand
TCCCGCCACCTTAGCTCAGCTGGTAGAGCAGCTGATTTGTAATCAGCAGGTCGCCGGTTCGATCCCGGCAGGTGGCTTTCCGGGCGTTCGCCCCATCCGCCCGCCACGCGAGGCTTCGGCCCCGGCCGAACGGCTCAGCGCCAGTCCTTCGGGATCGGGCGGCCCCACCACACCGGACGCATCCTCGAACGGGTCGACGAGAACGCTTCCCGGATCCGCTGCTTCTCGTTGGTCGCCGCGACATGCGCCTTCACCCGGATTCGCGTCGCGGCGAGTTCGGTCTCGGGAAGATCCGGATGGAACCGTTCGATGGTCTCCCGGAATACCGCTTCGTCGAACGCGGCCTCGCCGTTACCGAGATCGATCCAGAGCCGCGGCCGTTCGGACCGGTCGACGTCGAAGATCCGGGGATCGAGCGTCCCGGTCAGGTCCGCCATCACGGCGTCGTCGAGCTCGCACTGTTCGAGACTCGCCCGCGTCAGGTCCGCGAGTTCCTCGTGGAGCGGGGCGTTGTGTGACTGCGCCGAAAGCTCGAACACGAGTGGCGAGAGCAGCAGCAGGAGCGTGAATCCGGCCAGCCCGAGGCGGCGGGGAATTCTGGTCCGATCGGTTCGCGGCTCGTTCGTCATCCGATTCTCCGACGCTCCGGGTCCACGAGTCGCCACCGGTCGGCGGCGCCCCTCGGCGGTTTCGACCGAGGAACCCCCGTCGATTCACGACGACGCGACCGGATCGACCCCGGGATCGGCCCGGTGTCGCCGCATCGCGACCTGGAGCAGGGTGACGTCGGCGGGATTGACGCCGGCAAGGCGGCCGGCCTGCCCCAACGTGCGGGGCCGGAAGGTTCCGAGCACCTCCGCCGCCTCCCTGCGGAGCCCCTCGATGGACGTGAAATCGAGGCCGGGCGGAATCGCCGCGTGCTCGGCGTCCCGCTGCCGACGGATCTCGCGGTCGGCACGACCGACGAAGGAGGCGTAGCGGCAGTCGTTGAGCACCCGGTCCACGAGGTCCAGGCGGTCGGTCGTGCCCGGGGGCAGGTGCTCGACGAGGCCTTCGGCCGTGGTCTCCGGTCGACGCGCGATCTCCTCCAGCGTCCGTCCTTCGAAACGCGTCGACCCGAACGCGGCGCGGATCGAGTCCAGCGTCCCGGACCGGGCCTGCCACCGCGTCCACCGGTCATCGTCGACCAGCCCGAGTTCACGGCCGAGCGGCGTGAGTCGTTCATCGGGATTGTCGTATCGGAGTCGAAGACGATGCTCCGCCCGACTCGTGAACATCCGGTACGGCTCGCGGGGAATCCGCGTCACGAGATCGTCCATCATCACCCCGATGTACGCCTGCTCGCGACCGAGCCGGACCGGATCGGCGCCGATCGTCGCCCGCGCGGCGTTCAACCCGGCGAGCAGTCCCTGGCCCGCGGCCTCCTCGTAGCCGCTGGTCCCGTTGATCTGGCCCGCGAGGAAGAGCCCGCGGATCGACTTGGTCTCACCCGTCGCGTCGATCTGGTGCGGCCGCACCATGTCGTACTCGACCGCATAGCCCGGCTTGAGCATGACCGCCCGCCCGCATCCCGCCATCCCGCGAACGATCTCGAGCTGGACCGATTCCGGCAGCGAGGTCGAGATGCCGTTGCAGTAGATGGAATCGCCCGCGATGGTCTCGGGCTCGAGGAAGACGTGGTGGCTGTCGCGATCCGCGAATCGAACGACCTTGTCCTCGATGCTCGGGCAGTAGCGAGGCCCGGCGTCCGCATCGATCGCACCGGAGTACATCGGCGCGAGATGGAGGTTCTCGCGGATCAGGTCGTGGATCGCGGCGGTGGTGTCGGTGATCCGGCACTCGACCTGCTCGAGGACCGGGAACCTCGCCCGGTCCGTGAGATCGCTGAAGGGAACCGGCACCGCGTCGCCGGCCTGTCGCGGCAGGTCGTCCCAGTCGATCGTGGCCTTCGAGAGTCGGGGCGGGGTGCCGGTCTTCAGTCGGCCGAGTTCGAAACCAAGGTCTCGCAGCGTCCCCGCGATGCCGACGGCGCTGCCTTCTCCGATCCGACCGCCCTCCGCCCGCCGATCGCCCACGTGCATCAACGCCCGCATGAACGTGCCCGTGGTCAGCACCACTGCGCCGGCCCGAAGTTCGACCGCGTCCCGATTCGGCCGACGCGGTTCGGACGCGTATCCGGCGCCGTCCCACGCGACCGTTCCGGAACCGGCGGGGATTCGGACGCCCTCGACGAGCCGTGTTCCGTCGCGTTCGACGGTCAGGAAGTCGTCGACGGTCCCCGCGAGCACGTCGATCGAGGGATGGCCGGCCAGCAGCCGCTGGGCCTCGAGGCGATAGGCCTCCTTGTCGTTCTGGCACCGCGGGCCGCGCACCGCCGCGCCCCGACTGGTGTTGAGCATCTTGAACATGATCCCGGTGGCATCGGCGATCCGCCCCATCAGCCCGCCCAGCGCATCGATCTCCCGGACGATCTGGCCCTTCGCCAGTCCACCGATCGCCGGGTTGCAGGACATCGTCCCCAGTCGCGCCGGATCCATGGTCACCAGGGCGACGCGACCACCGGACGATCCGAGCGCGTTCGCCGCGGCCCACGCGGCCTCGATGCCCGCGTGCCCGCCGCCGATCACGATGACCGAGTAGTCCATGGACACAGGATAGTTCCTCGCCCGCCCGACATTCCCGCCCGCCGACCGCGGCCCGGGTACGCTGGACGGACCAGGAGATTCCAATGTTCAAGAAGATCACCGTCGCCACCGTCAAGTCCGCCCTCCCGATGATCGGCGCGTTCCGGGAGGACCTCGAATCAGGCCCCGCGTCCGACGTGCCGAAGCGGTCCCGGAAGGCACTGCAGGTCGCGGTGGAGATGCCGGGATTCAAGGCCGACGTGGGTGAGGTGGTCTTCGCGGACGACCACGTGGTGCTGGGCATGGGCGACCGGTCGACCCTCGACCCGGGCACCGCGCGCAGGGCGGGCGCCGCGCTGTTCAGGCAACTGGACCGGGCGGGCATCGACGCGGTGCGATGCGTGGCCCGCGGCGACTGCGACGATCTCGAGGCGCTCGCCGCGATCGGCGGTGCGATCGCGGAGGGTATCGCCCTCGCCAACTGGCGACTCGCCGGCTTCGACGGGACCGCGGCGAAGACCATCGCGGTGCATCCCCGACTCCGCATCGACTGGGACCGGACGTCGCTGCGAAAGGCCATGACCGCCGGACTCGAGCTGGCCGCGAGCGTGAACGTCGCCCGGACCGTCGCCGCCACCCCCCCGAACGTCTGCAATCCGACCTGGATCGCGAAGGAGGCCCGGAAGGTCGCCCGCGACGCCGGCCTGAAGTGCACCGTCTTCGATCACAAGAAGGTCAGGGAACTCGGGATGGGCGGGATCGACAACGTCGGCAAGGCCAGCGACATCCCCCCCTGCCTGGTCCGGCTCGACTACACGCCCGCGAAGACCTCGAAGGCGGCGAAGGGCGAGCACCTGGTCCTCGTCGGCAAGACCATCACCTACGACACCGGCGGCTACTCCCTCAAGCTCTCCGGCGGCATGAAGGGGATGAAGTACGACATGTGCGGCGGCGCCGCGGTGCTCGGGGCGATCCACGCGATCGCGAAGGCGAAGCTCGGGATCAAGGTCACGGCGCTGCTGCCCGCGGCCGAGAACATGGTGAGCGACGAGGCGTATCGACCCGACGACATCATCACCATGTACAACGGCGTCACCGTCGAGGTCACCAACACCGACGCCGAGGGCCGGCTGGTGCTCGGCGACGCGCTCGCCTACGCCTGCGACAGGCTGAAGCCGACCGCGATCGTGGACGTCGCCACCCTCACCGGTGGCGTGGTGGTCGCGCTCGGACACTTCAGCGCCGGCCTCTTCGCCAACGACGACGGCATCTGCGGTGCGGTCGAGTGCGCCTCGAAGGGTGCCGACGAGCGGGTCTGGCGGCTTCCGCTCTGGGAGGAGCACCGCGAGTTCATGCGGTCGCCCTTCGCCGACATCCTGAATTCGAATCCGAAGCGGAGCGCCCACCCGATCCAGGGCGCGGCGTTCCTCTCGTACTTCGTCGACGACCAGGTTCCGTGGGCCCACCTCGACATCGCGGGCATGGCGAGCCCCGATTCGGATCCGGTGACGGGCGCGGGACCGAGCGGATTCGGCGTCCGGCTGCTGCAGCGACTGGCGGCGGGGATGGCCGGAGGCTGAACCGGGTTCGACGGGGAGGGCGAAGGGCGGTCGGGCCGGCGGATCAGCCGGCGGGATTCCGGCCGGCCTCGATCGACTCGATCTTCTCGACCCGCCGCTGGTGGCGACCACCGTCGAACGGCGTCTCCATCCAGGTGTCCACGATCCGCTTGAGCAGCGTCTGCCCGAGCATGTCCGCGCTCATGCAGAGCACGTTCGCGTCGTTGTGACTCCGGGACAGCCGGGCGCTCAACTCGTCCATGGCCAGCGCCGCGCGGACGCCGCCGACCTTGTTCGCCGCGATGCACATCCCGATGCCGGTGCCGCAGACCAGGATCCCTCGATCCGCACCGCCGTCGCTCACCTCGTTCGCGACCAGCCACGCGCTGTCGGGATAGTCGCAGGCGCGATCGTCCGTTTCGGCGGGATCGAGGATCGCGACGTCGTGCCCCATGCCCTTGAGATACGGAACCAGCTCGTCGATGGCCTTTCGTCCCCGGTGATCGCATCCCAGGCGGATTCTCATCGGGCGTCCCTTCGCTGGCGGGCCGGATCGATCCGACCGCTCGGGTTCAGGTGGTGGCGAGCAGGCCGCGGAGTCGATCCGGGATCAACGCCTCGATCCGCGACGCCACGTGGTCGTAGACGTCCTGGGACCCGCCGTACGGGTCCTCGATGTCGGCGGACGGATCGAGCCGTTCGATCGGCGTCGCGGTCCCGGGGGCGATGGACCTCGCGACGTCGACGTGGGATCGCGTCATGCCCAGCACCAGGTCCGCACCCTCGATCATCTCCCGCGTCAGGCCGGTGGAGGTGCCGGAGAACTCGATCCCGCGTCGGTCCAGTGCCTCGATGGATTCGATCGAGGTCGGGGCCCCGTCCTCGGCGTGGACCCCGGCGGAGGCCACGAAGAGATCGGACTCGACGCCCTCGATCCTTCCGTGTCGGATCATTTCGCGCGCGATGCCCTCGGCCAGCGGTGAACGACAGGTGTTCCCGGTGCAGATGAAGAGAACCGTCCTCATGTCCGGCATCCTACCCGCTTCCAGGGACCTTCCGCATCTCCCCTGTTGGCCCCCCGCGTCCCAGCAGGTACATTGGTCGTGACTCGTATCAAAGGAGACTCCGTTGGAATTCCTGCAATTCGACCGCGCCTGGAAGACGCTCTCCAGTGAAGAGGTGGTGACGCTGGGCGGCGAGTCCCCCACCGACATCGAGTACCTCCAGATCGACTACGACGAACGCCGCGAGGCCCATCGAACGGCGTTCGCGGTCCGTGAAGGCCACGACATCGACGTCGAGAACGCCGAGATGCTCGACATCCCCCGCGAGCGTGCGGGCGAGGTCCTCGAGCACATCCTCCACAAGCTCCACCTGGCGCCGCTGTTGATTCTTCCGATCACGAAGTGGCGTTCGGTCTTCGACCTCGTCACCCCGGCCCTCACCGACAACGAACAGTGGATCTCCATCGACTCCGAGGCCTCGATCGAGCTCAACACCCGGGATCCCCTGGTCTGCGAGCCTCGCGACCTGCACCTGCTGCGGGCGGTGGTCGAGGTCGTCCTCCGCGACGGCGAGGAACTCAAGCAGGGGATCTCGATCGCCGCCATCCAGGCGCCACTGCTGGTCGAGGTGGAACCCGCGGGCGGCGTGCTGCTGACCATCGGCAACGAGGGCCTGGCGGACGAGGTCCGGGCGATCGCGAACGCGTTCGACGCCGACTGAGCCGGGCGGCCCGCTCAGGCGACGACCCGCTCGCCCCGGACGTCGAAGGCCGCGCCGCAGGTGAAGCAGTCGATGGCGTCCTCGCCCGGGAGCTCCTCGCCGCAGGAGGGACAGCGGCGACGCCGGATGGAATCCCGGACGAGCCATCGCTCTCCGGCCTGGAGAAGCCTCCAGGCGAAGACGATCGGCACGAGGGAGAGCAGGGAGAAGACGAGCGACAGCACGCCGATCACCGGCATCAGGAAGCAGACCGCGAAGGTGGCCAGCGCGATCGTGATGTAGGTGAAGAACACCGCGACGGGGTAGATCGAGTTGACCCAGCGGACCGAGCGGTACAGGAGAAGCATGGTTCGAGTCTATCCCGTGGAGAACCGGGCCGGATCCCTTCGACGCGTTCCGAGTCCGTGACGGGTTCGCCCGATCGACCGGCCGGGATTCGTCGGCTCCGCTCGGCGTCCTGGACCGGCGTCACGCATCCGAATCGAGGACGGGGGGCTCGAAACCCGCTGGAAAGCGACATTCCATCCACCAACCACCACCCATCGTGCCTCCCGGGCGGAAAAGCGGAGGGAACCGCTACAATCGGGCCTCCCGCCGCATCCGATCGCGGACCCCGTCGCGGACGCCGAATCGGATGGGTGGGCCTCGATCCTGGTCGGCCGTCGTCCGGAACCGACCCTTCCCTCCCGGAACCTGCTCATGAAGCTCGTCTGCAGTCGTGACGCCCTCGCCGAAGCACTCGCCATCGCCGGAAGCGTGGTGATCAGCCGGACACCGGCGCCGGTGCTCCTCTGCCTCAAGCTCGAGGCGAAGGATGGACTCCTGCACATCTCGGCCACGGACACCGAGATCGGACTGCTGCTCGGCGTCGCCGAGGTCGACGTGCGGGAAGAGGGTGTCGCGCTGATTCCGGCCGACAAGCTCAATCAGATCGTCCGCGCGAGTTCCGATGATTCGCTCTCCATCGAGGTCTCCAAGAACATCGCGACCATCACCGGCCGCGATTCGAAGTTCAAGGTCTTCGGCTTCGATCCGGAGGAGTTCCCCGGCGTCCCGACCTTCGACGCGGATCCGGAGTTCGAGACCGGCGCCGCCACGCTTCGACGGCTCATCGGTCGCACGGTCTTCGCGACCGCGGTCGAGAACAGCCGATACGCGATCAACGGCGTCCTCATCGAACGGACCGGGCGACACCTCCGACTGGTCGCCACCGACGGCCGAAGACTCGCGGTGGCCCGTGGCGAATGCACCAGCAGCGCCGAGGAGGATCTCACCTCGATCGTGCCCACGAAGGCCCTCAACGTCCTCAACCGGCTGATGAACGACCCCGACGAGCCGGTCCGGGTGCGACGAGATCGCAACCAGATCCTCTTCCAGGTCGGCACCGGCCCGGCCGCCCCGGTGCTCTCGAGCAACCTCGTCGAAGGTTCCTTCCCTCCCTTCGAGGACGTGATCCCGAAGGACCAGGACAAGAAGGTCCACTTCAAGACGATCGATCTCGCCTCGGCGGTCCGGCGGGCGGCGCTCCTCACCAACGAGGAGAGCAAGGGCGTCCGGCTCACCTTCGCCGAGGACGGCCTCACGCTCTCGAGCCGGGCTCCGGAGATGGGCGAAGCCGAGATCAAGGTCGAATCGGACGCGTACGCGGGCGACCCGATCGAGATCGGATTCAACCCGAGCTATCTCACGGAGGGGCTGAAGCACGCCGACTCCGAGACGATCCTCATCGAGTTGAAGGCTCCGAACAAGCCCGGCGTCATCAAGGTCGACGGCGACTTCACCTACGTGGTGATGCCGGTCAACCTGGGCTGACGCGAAAGGCCCGGACCGGACGACGATCGAAAAGAGAAACGGGCGGGCCCTGCGGCCCGCCCGTCTCGTCGTTTCGGTGGCCGAAGCCTGCCGGTCAACGCTTGGCGTACTTGACGCCGCAGCCGTAGGGCCGGGTCTCGCTGGGGCTCACGGTGCTTCCGTTCTTGATCGCCGTCACCGCGTCGAGGACGTAGTTCTTGCTCTTGCGATCGCCCATCGCACCCGAGTAGCGGAGCACGCCGGCACCGTCGATGACGAACATGTGCGGGGTGGTCTTCGCGCCGTACGCCTGTCCGGTCTTCCCGTCGAAGTCGACGAGAATGGGGTTGTCGATCTTCAGGCTGGAGACGGCCTTCTTGTCGGCCGCCACGACGGCGTCGCGCGACATGCCACGAGCCGTGGAGTCGATCGCGAGATAGACCACGTCGGGGTCGACCTTCTTCAGGTCGGTCATCATCTTCTTGACCTGACCGGTACTGTGGACGCTGTTGCCGCTCTTGGCGCCGGACCAGGGGCACTTCGAGGAGAACCACTCGAGGACGATGGTCTTGCCCTTGAAGTCGGCGAGCTCGTGCGGCTTTCCGTCGAGATCCATGAGCTTGAAGGCGGGCGCCTTCTCGCCGACCTTCGCGGCCTTGGCGACGGTGGCTTCGATGGAGGTCGGAACGGCGACGGCGGTGGCGGTCGCCGCGGCGACGAGGCCCGCGGCCGCGAGGCCGAGGGAGGCGAGAACGGTTCGATTCATCCGCATGGAAGGTCTCCTGAATGGGCGGTTGGGTCGGTCGGATCGTCCCGGAACGACGTCGGCGGGACGGGTGAACATTGGGTGAAACGCGAGTCGGTCGGACTGATCTTCGCGAGGGCCCGTTTCGGGTTTCGCGGGTGGACCCGTTCGGATTCGTCCACCGTGGGTCCGATCAAGGCTTCAACGGGATCCGCAGCTCGACGGCCGGATCGGCGGGTCCGTTGCCGAAGAGGATGATACCAGCCACCTCCAACGGGTTGCCGATCGCGTTCTCCGGCTTGATTTCCAGCGGTACGAGGATCCGATACCGATCGTCCGCGATCGTCGCGGCGACCAGGACCCCTTCTCTCAGGGTCACGCCGGGGGTCAGCTCCGGCACGAACGTGATCTTCTTCGCCCCCCCGGTCGGCCCCTCGATCCGCAGTGCCGGACGACCATCGGCGGAGACCAGCTCCGCGAGCGTCCCGGGAACCTTCCGGATCGGCGTCGGAACCCGGGCGAGGATCCGGGCGTGGGCGGAGGCGCGCTCCGACGGCGTCGGAGCGACCTGCTCGCCGGGCGGGGCGACGGGCAGTTCGATCGAGACCTTGCCCGAGCCCATCAGGCAGATCTCCTTGCAGACGAGCCAGTCCGCCTCGATCCCGATTCGAACCGTCGCCGAATCGATCTCCGGCGGCGCAGTGATCGGAACGAAGAGCATCGTCTCGTCGTCGTAGCCGAAGGTCGTCTCCCATTCGGTCGCATGCACCACGGGACGCGGCCAGATGATCGGACCACGCCTGAATCCATCGGGAAGCTCGAGCTTGATGCCCGGCTCGGATCCACTCTCACCGGGATTCCGCCAGTAGATGTGCCACTTCGGCGCGATTCGGAAATGCAGACCGAGGAGCTGGGTCTCGCCGGGGACGATCTTCGTCACCGGGAAGACGGGCTCGATTCGAACCAGTCGACTCCCGTCCGGGGGGGCCTCCGGGCCGAACTGGGCGGAGGCCGTCTCCGTCATGAGGAATGGAAGCAGCGGGATGAGGACGAGGAGATCGAGGAATCGAGGACGGCGCATCGGGGCTCCCGCGAGTTCGAACGTCGGGTCGGGCGGTCCGCACCTCGCGAACCATCCTCGCCGCATTATCCCGTATTCTGACCCCGGCCATCGTTCGAAACCACCCCGGAATCCTCCCCATGACGCTTTCGAAGTCCGCCCGTGCGACCATCGCCTCCGCCCTCGTGCTCGCAGGCTTCGGCGCCTGTGCCCAGAAGACCAGTGATCGGGATCTCCAGCCCGTCTCGCCCGCACAGGCGGTGGACCTCGCGGCGAAGGGGGGTGGCGGCCTCTTCAGCTCGGACGCCCGAGCCGCCTGGGTGGATCCGAGATCCCCCGCTCGCTTCGAGACCGCCCACATCCCCTCGGCGATGAACCTCTACTTCGGAAGCGGTGACTTCGAGAACGATGCGTTGGTCGCCCTGCGGGGTCGGGAACCTGTGATCGTGTACGGCTCCGACTACCAGGACATCCTGGCCGATGCGGCCAGCAAACGGCTGATCGAGCTGGGAATCAAGGACGTCTACACCCTCCGGGGCGGACTGCTGCAGTGGGCGAAGGACGGTAACGACGTCGACGGCACGGATCCGGATTCCGCCACCGAGTGAGCCGCCCGCACCACGGGACGCCCGAAGACCGAAAGTGGAACCGGCCTCGAATCGCGTCGCGATTCGAGGCCGGTTCCACCATCGGACGGTCGGGAGGATCAGGCCAGGGCCGCGGCGCCGGAGACGATCTCCGTCAGCTCCGTCGTGATCTTCGCCTGTCGGGCGCGGTTGTAGTCGCGCTTGAGCGTGCGGCCGAGTCCGGCGGCGTTGTCGGTCGCCGCCTTCATGGCGATCATCCGCATGATCTGTTCGCTCACCACCGCGTCGTTGAACGACTGGAAGAGCGAGGTGCGGACCGCCCGGGGAAGCAGGTCGTTGAGCAGGGACGCCTCGTCCGGGGTGAATTCGTACATCGACGATTCCGCACCGGTGTCCTCGCCGGCCGGCGCTTCGAGCGGAAGCAACTGCTGGATCTCGGGGATCTGGCGGGAGTTGCTCTCGAACCGCATGTACGCGACGTGGACGGCGTCGACCTCGCCCGCGATGAAGAGGTCCATGTAGCGATCCGCGATCGCCGCCACCTCGTCGAAGTCGGGCTTGTCGCCGATCGCGTGCGCCTCGGCGACCGGAACGTTCGCGAACTTGAAGAAGTTCGCCGCCTTCTTGCCGCTGGTCTCGATCGTGACTTCGGTCCCGGAATTCACCTTCTCTCGCTGGAAGCGAAGGGATTTCCTGAGCACGTTGGAATTGAACGCACCACAGAAGCCGCGGTCGGAACCGATGACCAGCATCAGCTCCCGGCCCGCGCCGGCGTGGTCACCACCGACGAGCGGATGGTCGAGTTCGGAAGGATCGCTGCAGACCGCCGACACCAGCTCCCGGATCTTCTCCGTGTAGGGCTGGGTGGCCTTGGTGCGCTGAACCGCCGCGGTGAACTTGGCGGTGGCGATCATCTGCATGGTCTTGGTGATCCGTTGGATCGTGCCGACGGCGAC
>MDTG01412399.1_pt1 | contig 11048 bp, 8 predicted proteins | sample 811421 | NCBI WGS metagenome assembly MDTG01 (sample SAMN05326645, study PRJNA326480) | marine metagenome | isolation source: seawater | place: Pacific Ocean: South East | collected 2011 | reverse complement strand
CAAAACTTTCCCGTTCCGCCCAGTCGTTGGAGCGCGTGCCGGAGATCAAGATCCTCACCGATCCCGAAGAAATCGCGGAGAAAAATCTGAAAGGCCGCGCGGGACGCTTCTACAAGGATGCCCAAACGCTGTTCGTGAACGGTTTGTACTCTGTCGTGGAACGTATGGCTGTCGAACTCGATGCCGAGCTACGGACGTCCGGCGAGCCGGAAGTAGTGCGCACTGCGATACTTAGGGCTTCTCGCAAATTCATGGCCTTCCGAGTTGGGAAGGCTACTTGCTACGCCATCAGCAAGCGACTCTCTGACGACTGGTCGAGCGACGATCTCGACCGTGCCACCTCGCCCGAATCTCTTTCGCTGGCTGCAGATGACTACAAGCAGAGCATATCTCAGGCCAAGCGCTATGCGAAGGAACTGATCAAGACGGCGGACGTCCCGGAAGTAAGCGCTGCCTGAGCAACCATCTTGTGCAGAATGGCGCTTGGGTGAGACGACGACCCCCTCTAGCTCGATGGCCCCGGAATCCGCTCTACGCCGACGCGACCGATCAAATCGTCAATGTAAGTGAGCTTCGTACCGCGGCCGCTACAGGACGTGAAGAACACTCGCTGCATTGCACGCGTGAAGGCTACAAAGAAGGCGCGCATTTCCTCACTATCATCGGGCTCGAAGTTCCACCACGACCGTTCGTCCAGCCCAAAAAATATGACAGTATGAAACTCCAGGCCCTTGCTTTTGTGAATACTCATGAGAGGGACCTGATCGATACCGTCGAAGCTATTCACAACCTCCGCCCAATCATCTCGGTCTTCCGCCGACTCCTGAAGCAACAGGAGAAAGCCATCACGCGCACGAAGATAGTCTTTGTCCCGATGATAGGATGGCACCGTGGCGCGCAATTCGGTTTCGCCGATAAAGTCCAAGATCGATTGAGTCAGCTCCGCACAAGATGCGCCAGACGGTGAATTCCCGGCCAAATAAGACCTGACCTCAGCGACTTTCGCGCCTAGGTCGTCCTGCAAGGCATCCTGTTCGGCTTCATCGTTCGGATCGATGCCCCACATAGTGGAAAGACGATCGACAAGAACGTGCCAGTCATCGGGGGCTTTGGGGAATGCGCTGACACGGATCATGGCCATAAGACAGACGGTCAGGTCCTCTGTGAGGATATCCTGAATCGCGATCTTCGCACCTTTAGGCATACGAGCAACGTTGCGCAGTCGCAAACCAACCGAAGCTAGTGCGGGGCCTAACTCCGTCTCAAGCTTGTCGGGCCTGAAGCGGATAAGGATAGCACAATCCTCAGGAGCCATCTCTCCAGCGCTCACGGCGTCTGTAATCCACTGCGCGACTCCTTCGCATTCCGAGGCTCGATCTGCATAGTCCCAGATCGCGCATACATCACCATCGACGTCTTTAATTCGTTTGGCGTCGGGTTTTGCAGAGCTCTGCTCAAGCGTTAGCGCGATCACATGCTGAATCTCCACAAGTTCAGGATGGGAGCGCCAATTAGAAAGCAGCGTTTCCTGCTTTGCGTGGAAATCTGATGCGAAAGTGGTGAAGGCATCCGGCATGGCGCCAGCCCAGACCATGATACGTTGTTTGTTATCTCCGACGGCGGTGACACGCGCTTCGCTGTCGAGGAAAAGCTGCTTGAGCAGATCATATTGTCCATAAGTCGTGTCCTGAAACTCGTCGAGAAACACGAAGGGATAGGTTGCTCGCAACCCGGCAATCAGCCGTGGGTCGCTCGAAAGCACGTAATTGGTGAGCCTGTTGATCATGGGAAATGTGAGCTGCGTAGCGGTCTCATCCCTATAATACTCGCGCCAGAAGCGCTCCAAAACGTCTTTCCACTCAGGGTTTTTCAGATTGAGATCGGCGATAGGCAGCCTGCACCGAGCGACTGCTTTTTCCAGATTCTTGCCTGACAGATGGCGATAGCCGTGGCGAGCGAGAAAATCGTCCCAGTCACGAAACGCGGGGAAAACAATCTCGTAGTTGGGCGATGGCGTGTAGGGCGACGGGACGAGCGGCCCGAACCGGTCTATCAGGCCTTTCGAGAAGGCGTCGAAAGTCAGAGAGTCAAAACGGCTCGACAAAGCGGGATCACAACGCGCTCTAACGCGATCTTTGAGATTTTTCGCGGCGTCGCTCTTGAAACTGATGGCGAGAATTCTCTGCGGGGCTCGGCAGAGCCCTGTCGATAAGAGATAGTCTGCCTTCTGAGCAAGAAACTCGGTTTTGCCGGCGCCTGCGCTTGCGACCACACAAAGGTTGTGATCGTTCTCGCTGATCGCGCGGAGCGCGGCGGGCTCCAGCGACGCAACACCCTTGGGCATCCATTGATCAGGTCGAAGGATCGCCATGTTTCACCCTAGATATCGCTTGATCCGTTTGAGCAATGCGCCGAGCTCTGCAGGTGGCGATTTAAGATCCTTCCTCTTGATCCGGTTCATCGCCGTGAGATGTGCAGCAGGCTTGCTCTTCGAAAGAAACAAATAGGGGTACCATCGAAAGAGATCGTCCCAGCTTTCATCGTAATATTCCGGATGACCAGTTTTTTTGAGTGTTGTCTTTTTGCGTTTGGCGACAATCTCTTTTGTATCGCTCGGACCATGCCCTCCTGGGTTGGCGTGCATGTAAGCTTCGCTGAACTCCCAAAGCATCGAAAAATCGATATCGATCGGTTCTGAGAAGAAGACGTCGAGTTCACGGAGCGCCTCAAGCCAGTAGGTGCCAAGCGCCTTGGCAGCCTTTGGGTCGTATTCAATGTCGATATCGTCATCGGTAAGGGAACCAATGTCCTTCAAGGCGATTTTCCCTGCGGCAACATGTTTGCAATCGTCGAAGGCGACTCCAAACGCCTCCAGCTTTTTGACGATGTTGCGAATGGCCGCGGCACCACCATGCTGGCGCCCGTAGTCCAGATCGAGAAGCGTAACGTGCGGAATAGAAAGCTCTCTGAGCAGTTTCCACAGATGCTCGACATGGCGTCCTCCAAGTGGAACGACCGGACAGAACGCCTTATCGAGATGAAGGCCTTGGGCTGTCGCAAGGCGCGGCAATACGATCTGTTCGGAATCGCCTTCGCCGAGCACGACGAGCTTTGCAAAATAGAGCTCAGGATAGGCCTGCACTGCTTGGCGGACATATTTCCCCGCCTCGTCAGTTGCAGACGGAAGGGCGAGCGCTTTGACTGTGCTGCGACCGGCCTCGGGGTCGAGGCGACAATATCGCAGGTTCTCAGGCCTTATTCGCGACAGGATCGATGCACTGTGACTCGACAGCATGACCTGCGCCGTGTCCATCTCAGCGACGTCCTCACAAAGATCCATGATGCGGGACAGGAAGAACGGCGACAGGGAATTTTCCGGCTCCTCGATCAACAACAGCGTCAAAGGCACATGTTTGAGTTGAGTGGGCTCGAACGGAGATTTCTTGTCAGGCAGCGCGAGCGCGTCCTGTTCAATCTCTAACGTGGCCGCAGTGAGAGCAATCTGAAACAACGACTTTTGACCGTCACTCAACCGATCAAGGCTGCGGTCAGCCCCTGCCGCATCTGGTGAGAACTTGACATCCGTATTGCGGATGATCGCGTCGAAGCGATCTTCCGTGAGCTTGAGAATTGGCGTGGACTGGGTTCCAGCTTCATTGACCTGATGCCAACGCTCGACGAGGCGTTTACTAATGAAATCTACGGGCGCTTCCTTCTGGAATGCATCCTGAAGGGTATCTGCGTGATCTTCGGCCGTCTCTTTCAGCTCGTCGGACCACCGGGCGGCGCGCCAAAGGCGCCCCCGCAGTAGCGCCTTGACTTGAGTGATTGAGCCCCGATTGGCGGGTACATAGACGACTTGAATGGCTGAGCGCTGCGCAGCAGTTACCGGCTTGCAGGATTCCCAAGTATAGTCGTCATCCATACGAGGCACCCAACGAAGGCTGGATTCCACCACACCATCCGGAGTCCCATCGTCAATCCAAACTGCCTTCAGGAGAATACGTGTCTTGAGGGGCTCGTCAGGGTCACTTGCCGACAACTGGGTCCAAAATTCTGCGACTGCGGCCCCTGCATCGTCTTCGTCCAGCTCTGGGAAGGAAAAGATCGCCTCTATCTGGAGCTCGGTCTCGCTTTCCAGATCGTCAGCTTCTGAAGGGAGATGAAAGTCAGTCTTCTCAAGCGTCCGATTCCCACTGCCGATGCCGAACATTCGGCTGAGAGCTTGGAAGACAGCGGTTTTCCCGGACCCGTTAGCGCCGATCAACGCGGTGACGGGTTCTGCCAGTTCAATGGAGACGCCATCAGGTCCGAAACAATGGAAATTCTTTATGGCAATTGTATCGAGCTGCATTGGTTGGCTCCTCCCCTTCAGAGCTTGAGGGCCTTGTTTTGATCATCATGTTCAAAAGCACTAGCCATCCGATTGATCTCGGCAGGGCGCGCACCGAGTTCTTTTGCCGTTTCCCGCCAAGTAGAAGTCGCTGCAGCTACTTCCTTGATAATCAGGCGTGCAGCTTTAATCCCGAGGCCAAAATATTCTGAAGCACCTTCGAGCAGCTCGACCGAACACGTACCTTCATCGAGGTCGATATTGGTCGTCAGGACGCGGGCCTTGAGATCGACTGGCGTTGGATTCAAGTCGTAAGCCGGCGAGAGTGTCCAGCCCTCCCTTCCTGCCCATAGGAACCCATGATTACGGAGATGGTCGTCCACGTTGGAGATCAGAACACTGAAAGCAACGCGCCTGTAGAGCTCAGCGGCATCCGTCTTTGCCTGCGCGCCTTGCCCTCCCAAAGCGTCGACGATCTCAGGGTAACTACCGCGTTCCCCATCTCTCGAACCGGTCATAGACATAGCGGAAAGGAACGGAATTCGTTTGTTGCCCTCCCTGTCAAAACGCCTCGAAAGGAGCACGGCCTTACCGGCGACCTCGACGAGTTCGTGACTGGGGGTGTTGATCCCGGCACGTTCGGCAAGCCGAAGCGCGATCTCCTCCCAGGTCTCCATGCTGTATTCATCCGTTTCTTTCGGAAACTTCGCGATGGATAGATGACCATGTTGGTCGATGATCGACGCCTTGGGGCGCGCTCCTCCGAGTGAAGATCCTGGCGCAAAGATTAGTTGCAGGTCCTCATCGGTCTCCTCGTCTCGTAGGATGCGTTCGGTGACCTGTAGCAAGCGGCCGAGTTCGATGACGGCTGGAACGCCCGCCCGAATGGGAGCTTGGAACTCTTCTTCGCCCACGCGTCGAAAGCGCAGTGCACCCAGGCGGGTCTCATCAGCTACGCCGAGCAAGTAATCGGTTTCCGTAAGTGTGTGGACCTGTCTGCCTTCGCGGTCAGCGAGGCGACGCTCCGCACGCTGCATCAAGCGACGCCCCCAGGTATCCGGGGCTGAGTCACCGAGTGATCCGAAAATGGCTTGGCCTTGCGGTGGTGCAAAGCCGCCGCGTGTCAATGCGAGGGCGGGCTCGATTGAGAAGCGCTCAGGGTCATTGAGCCAGTCCTCGATATATTCGAACACAACGGTTTCGTTCCCGCGAACCAAGTTGGCGTGGGCGATCCCGATCGGTCGGGTTTGTCCATGAAGATCGATATGAACTTCTATATCACTCACGGGAGGACCGCCCTGACTTGTTTTTGAGGTGAACCCGTCGGGGTAGGTTTGCGCTTGCGAGAGACTGACCTACTTCATCACGGCTGATGTCAGCGATGCCGCCAAGGCCATCCAGCAGGCCGAGAGCTTGCAGGACAGAGGCGTAAATCCCGATTCCGACATTCGAGTCGCCTGCCTCGATCTTCTGAAGGGTCGAGCGGGACGTGAAGGCGCGTTCTGCCACGACCGCCATGGGCAGTTTGCGTCGACGTCGTGCGTCGCGGATGTCTGACCCCAACTTGCGGAGCGTGCGTCGCACGGCAACAGAGGGATGGTGTGGAGTCGGCATAATTTGAAGCCTTCGCGCTACAGATTTGCAGATTATGTAGCACGAAGCCTACAAAATGTCCATTACCGTCGGCCCGCTCCCCATCCTCGGTCCCTTGTTGTTATACTTTTGGACCTTTCGGCTTTTTCGTCGTCGTCGGATACCCGAACGGCAGAAAGAAATGGGCAACACGTATGTGGCCATGAGAGGGCGCCAAGGTGGGGTCTCTCTCATGCTCTGTGTCGAAGTCGGCGGCGCTAAACAAAGCGGATGGTTGGATAACGGCTAAGCCGTCCGCAGCAGGCCGGAGCTTGAGTTCGGCGACCATTTCTTCCTGACTCAGCATTTCCCGAATGGGGGGAACTACATCCGGCTCGGGATCAAGAAGAACACCGACCATGGCAGCAACTGCTTGACGCCGACTATAAATTCCAGTGACAAAACGAGCCAAGCCATTTTCGCGTAGATAGTGGTCTCGGTGTCGTTTCTGCCTTCCTAGGCGCTTAAATTCGAAGACGAACTTTAGATCCTGGGTGGAATCGTTCCAGCCATAGACAATATCGGTTCGGCGTTCTTCGATCATTGCGCCCGTCGCAGGATCTATCTCGCCAATGATATCCTCAGCGGCCCACATGCCGAGTAGGCCACGCTCCCGTGCGGTGTAATTTTCTATGTAGACCTTAAGTCGCTTCGTTAGCGCTGCTTCATTAGTTTTGGGGTTGAAGTCAGGCCGCGGCCGTTCAGCCAACTCGGTCCATGCTTGGCAAAGCGCTTCAACGGCTTCGGTCGCTGGCTGAATGGGGAATGCCGCGAACCAATCGTCAGCTGCTGTCACGCGGACACTCCCCGTTTTCCGGATGCAGCGCGGGCTTGTACCGTTCTTACAATTTGTTCAGCATCACGGAGTGCTTGCCTTATGGTCCAGTTGCGTTTGGTAAGCGGTCGCACGAGGTAAAGCGATTGATCGATCCAGATATGGGCATCCGGGACCAGCGTCAGGGAATCTCCTAGAGGAATGGCTCTCAGACCTGAAATGCGCAATTGCTCGAGTGTTTGCAGGACAAGCGCATCGCTTACTTGCGTCTCCACGACGGGCGCCGAGGTAGGCTTCTCTTTGTATGAGATGCGAACGATTCCAGATGGACCAGCTCGCCTAGGATCGCTGGTTACCACATCGACGTGGAAGCGTCCCTTGCCATGCGTTTTGGTTCGCCAATCCGTAAGTGATGTTGCAAGTGCACGAGCGTAAGTCTTGAAGTCACTGCGCTGAGCGGTGTGCTGTGCTGGTGTGTCGAGGCTCTTGAAACCACGTGGTCGGATGGACGGCATGAAAACATCGACTGTTTCACGGACAAGCTTCTGCTCCTCGGAGCCAAGGCCAAAATAGGAAAACACTGCCCGATCCAGCTCTGGCCTCAATTCTTCATAGCGCGCGCTTTGTTCAAGTTCAGGGAGTTCGGTGATTTCGGACACATGGCGAGAGACGCTCGACAGCGCTTCGGCTGCAACTGCCCCGTCGGGAGCATTCTCCGGCATAAAGAACGGAAACGCCTCGACATCCTTGAGGTGAACACCATTGCGTTCGCACAGCATCTTCCAGCCACGCATCATCAGGAAGTAGCGCGCAAGACTTGAGCGTAGATATACGGCAACGAAGCTGAGAAGTTCAGCGTCCTCCTTCGGTCCGGAGATCACGCCGATGCTGTGGGTGAAAGCTGCGGGTCCATCATAGTAGACCGCTCGGACATTTAACTGCTCCCTAGAAAACCCATCCGGGAACAAGACGCGCGGGCCATCGAATACACTCAGCACCGACTCGTTTAGACCGACAACAGTATCCTGGCCCTTTGGCCACGATGTAAGTAAGTCTGAGTGCAAGACAGGTGAACCAGCGCTCAGCGCAGCTATCGGTATAAACGGCTTGTCGCGGAGCGGTCCGGCGTTGACCGGCTCGCGACTCCTGTCGTTCAGATGAATCCCCTTTCGGTATATCCAGCGACGATATTCGTGAGGTCCGCGCCAGAAATCAGAAAATGTGCCGTGTGCGGACAGACGCGCCCAAATTGAAAGGTCGTTTGCATCGCCCCACATCATAGTCACGAGAAGTTGGGGGTCTTCCGCCACTGAGCGCGTTTGAAGATGATGTTTATCGGCGGACTGCATTGTCAGCCGGCCAAGAGCAAGACTCATATCTGCTTTAGGCACGCAGTATTCGAAAGTCTCATCGAAGGGGATTCTGCTCGGAAGCCGTTCTGGCCGTACAATGCCAAGGAAGACATGACAGGTATTCTCTGCAGTAGGGAAAAGAAGTCCCTGGAGATCACCAAAATTGATCAATCGTGACGGCTGATACTGTTCTAGCAGATGCGAAACGAACCCCGCACTGGACGGTCCGAGAAACTGCCCAATTGGCAAGATGAGACAGATTTGTCCCCCCGCCTGCAGAAAGTCTATCGCGCGCAACGCATACGCGCCGGCTATCTGGCGGCGCACAAATGGAGCTTCGGCACGTTCTGCCCAAGCGTCTGCGCTCGTCTTAGAGGAGCCTTCAGGTTCGGCCCATGGCGGATTCGAGATAATGAGCGAGAAGCGCTTACCGCTGAAAGCATGATCATCGCGGAAAAAGTCTGCTGCGTCCTCACCATAGGTAAGGTTTGAGCCGTTCAATGACGGCAGTTTCGTCCCCTCTCGTTCCTGCGCCTCCATGATGTCGGCAGGATTTAGGCCTTCCAGGAGCGACAAATAGAGACTGAACGCTGTGACACGGCAGGCCATAAAATTGATGTCGCCGCCAAAAATACGACCTCGGAGCAGGTCTGCGCGTTCGCGGAAACTCAGTTGACGCCCTTCGCGTGCTTCTGACAGTGCGATCAGCCGACGATAGGCCGTGGTTAGGAGTATGCCGGAGCCGCATGCACCGTCAAAAATCGTTTCAGAGAGCGGGTCGGATGAATTCGTGAACGCCTGGTCGACCGCGAGCATAGCAAGGTGACGTGGCGTGTAATACGCGCCGTCCTTAGCCTGCTGTTCATCCGATAAGAAAGACTCGTAGAGACCAGAAAGTAACTCGACCGGAATATAGCTGAAATCGTAGTTCCAAAAATCACCTTGGCCGGTTCGCATATCAGTGCGCTGTAGAAAGCGATTGATCAGGTTGAAGCCGTCATCCGTGAGTTTGGTCCAGGGATCGTGGCGATCATCTCCCATGAAGTCGCCATTGAAATCCGATCGAAGCGCGTCAATCAGTGTTCTGAGTCCAGCCCGATCTTTCTCGGCGATCAGATGATGGAGTTGAGAGACTTGGCGGCGATCGCGGTAAGTGGCGCCGACTATCTCGCGATGTTCCAAATAGGAGACGAACAGAATCTGGCCCATAAGCAGCTCGGCCAGATGACGGCGATCGTGATCCTTCGATGCTCCCGAGAGTCCCTGATCGGCAAGCTGTGAGACGACAACGGAGAGGTTCGCGAGCAACTTTCGGTCGACTCGCGCCTTTACATCGAACCAGTTGGGAACGCGCCGGGAGACATTGGCAGAGGCTATGTCGAGCGCAGAGAAAGGACCGTCCGGTCGGGCGTCATCAAGGATAAGCTGTTGGCCTGCGTTACGCAGCTTTCGGGCAGGCACAGCTAGGGCTGTGTCGCCTTTGATTTCAATAACTATAGTAGCAAGATTTTGATTCCAAACACGTTTGCGGATTTCGTCGAGCGCTTGAGACGAAAGAGAATCTCCATCCTCTCCTACGAACACGACTGTAGGCACCCCCTCCACGTCAAAGACTGCGTGAGCACGTATTGGGCCTTCCGGTCTCAGGAGGGTCTTGAGTTCAAGTGCATATGGATGAGTTTCGGGAACGTCATCGCCGCGACGATGCAAGACGGCAGGTTCAGCATTGTAGCCGAGCCTCTCCAGCCAATTCTGCATCGATTCCGCGCTCATAGCTATTGCTCATCCAAAGTCTCGCCAAGCGAGAACATAACAGGAACAAACAAGTTTAACAAAGGAGTTTGCCAAATGGACTTTGTCAGATTTCCGCCAGCCCTCATGCAGAACGCCTCCGGTCAGATTCAGCTGCTTTGGCTGGTGCTTTCGAGCCGTCAGCGCGGTGCAGGTTCGGCAGAGAAAAGAGGTCGAGTTGTCCGCGGCCTGCGGTGACATCAGGGAGCGCAAATCCAGTTCGCAGCACGTGCAAGTGTGGGTCAAGGCGGATCAGTAGCGCATCATCTTGTGCTATGGGGGCTTCCTCATCGAGGATCATCCATTGGTCCGGGGTCATAGCCACCCGATGTCCCCACAAAGTAATGAAGGATCGCTTTCGCAGATCCGACCGCAAATTGATGAACGACGTTCTGTGCGCTTGCAGTTCAAGATGGAATCTCTCACGCAGAAGCACCGCAATTCTCAACACTAGAATCGTCTGCCAAGTGAATTTGGCAGGGGAACCCTTCTTCTTTGGTCGGACATCGGCTGGTATCAGCGCACGCCTACTGGTCCACTCGCGAAGTTTATCCGTCGAAAGGCCAGTTAGTTCGGACGCCACTTGTGTCGGGACGTATCGCAGTGGGACCCTCCCCGAGAATGGGCATGATACCCGATCTTGATTAGAGAACGGGTATCATGCCCGTTCTTCTCAGTAAAGACTCCGGCTCCTCTCTCAAGCAGGCTCTTATCTAGAATCCTTTGCCCTGCTGAGCACGCTATCGATCGCACCTTGCCTTGACTGCCGGTCCAATGTGTATGTGCTCCGCCTGAATTCGACGCCTTCGAGCAGCGCCGCCACGTAACCGGACACGGTGTCAGCCGCCATGATCAGAGTGGAGTCTAGCGTGTGAACATACTTGCTGGTTACAGATCCTTTGGCGTGACCAATTAGGGCGGCGATCGTGATCTCAGTGAACCCCAAATCGTTCGCGATACTCGCGAAGCTGTGCCGCAAAACGTGAGGGGTCACGTCCCAAAGCGGCGTGTCCTTGAACATTTTCTTCCAACTCTGTGGGAAGTTCCCGACGGCGTTGTCCAAGCCCTTGCCGGGGAATACATACGTGCCTGCCCGCCGCTTTCGTTCGTCTTCGAGATACTCGACAACAGGCAATCCGACAGGACGAACGGAAGATCCCTCCTT
>MDTG01226851.1_pt1 | contig 11048 bp, 10 predicted proteins | sample 811421 | NCBI WGS metagenome assembly MDTG01 (sample SAMN05326645, study PRJNA326480) | marine metagenome | isolation source: seawater | place: Pacific Ocean: South East | collected 2011 | reverse complement strand
TTTTTCATTATTCTTACGCAATTCATGGAAAATTTGTTTTCCTGCATTACCTGCACCATAAATTACAATTCCAGTTGGTCCGCTTGGTCTTATTTTATTTTCAAAATTTAAGACTGGTTTTAAGTTCATCTTTTTTAATTTTAAATTTTTTTTTAAATAATTATTAAGATTGTCAAATTTAAAATTTTTAAGAAATTTTTTTAATTCTTTATTTCTTGCAATTGAGTTATGAATTTCCCTTACATTATTCACATTAAATATTCTTGATGTTGGAAATTTAATAGAGTTTATGATATCTTTTATAAGGTATCCTCTTCCTGTTCCTAAATCATAAATACCACTTCTTACTTTTTTATTAATAACTATTCTATATATTTTTCCCACATCATTAATATTGATAAAATCTCTTATAGAGTTTCCATTATTTATTAATTTTATAGTTTTATTTTTTTTTTTTGATTTAATTATTTTTTCGATAAAAGAAAAATTATCTTTTGAATCACCATATGTATTAAATAGTCTAAAAATAAAGTAATCAACTTTATTTTTAGTACAATAATTAAGTATTATTTTTTCGGATGACAATTTAAAAGATGAATAAAGTTCTCGATTAAATCTATCCAATTTTTGAGTATCTATATTTTCTAATAATCTGTGGACTGAAGCACTACTGGTATAAATAATCTTATTTATTCGATTAGGTTTAATATTTTTCAAAATATTTACTAAAATTCTGATTGATAATTTTTCAAAAGATCCATAATCACGATAAGTTAAATTATTTAAAAATTTTGCTGGGTAAAAACTATTGAATATCAGGTTTATTTTTTTGTAAGATTTAATTTCGTTTAAATTTGCCTGTGAAAATTTATTTGAAGAAAAAATTATTTTATTTTTAAGAGATTTAATTAACGAATTAGTTAAATGACTATTTTCTCCTATAATTATATTATTAATCATTTGAAAGATTATTTATCACTAATACATAGATTACAAAAAAAGTTAAAAAAATTGAATAAAAATTAAGTTCAAATACATTATAAAGAAATATTGGAAAAACTGACAACAAAAATAGTAAAATATTTGTAATTAAAAGAGAATATTTTTTAATCATTAAATGATGTATGTGATTTCTATCTCCATAAAAAGGATTTTTTTTCTTGATCAACCTAAAAAATGTTAGCCTGATTAAATCAATCCCAGGCAATAATAACAAAAAAAATATTTCATCTGCATATGTAAAATTTTTGTAAACATTGTTTTCATAAATTACTGAGGTTATCAAAATTACACTCAAAACATACACACCATTATCACCCATAAACATTTTGCTTCTCAAATTTAAAAAAAGACAAAACAAAATTATGACAATTATGAAAATATAAAACTCATGGTTATTTGTTTTTAGTAATAAATAAGAGAAAACAAAAAGAAAAAAAATTAACAATTGACCATTAATTCCATCAAAAAAATTTAATGAATTTACTAAAACAAGTATGCAAAAAATAGTGAATAATATAGAAAAAGTCTCAAGGAAAATTTTATGCTCATAAATTGATAGAGAAAAAGATGTTACTAGAATATTATTATTAGTAAAAATATAAAGTATTGAGATTAAGATACTAAAAAAAAATTTGTAAAAGGGTTTTAACTTATTTTTATCATCATAAAAACCTAAAATGAAAAATGATAATAATATTAAAACAAACGAAAGTATTTCACTCAAAGATTGAAAAAAAACAAAGATTTTAATTTTAAAAATTAATTCTATTAAAATTAAAAAAAGGACGTTAAAAATTATGATAGAACCACCAATTAATGGAATTTTTTTTTTATGAAACTTAAGTTTTTTATCTGGAAAATCATAAAGATTTATTATTTTTGAAAAAGTACTTATATTGATGACTATTATTAAATTCATTAAACAAATAAGTATGATTAATGATGAGATCATTTAGACTTAATTTTTTTGTTTGACACTAAATACAAACCTAAATTAAAATAAATAAATAGAGATATCCAATTATTAAAAAGATTTCCACTTGGTAAAAAAGGAAACAAATTTATAAAAATACCTAAAGATGCAACTAAAAAAGCATAGTGATAATTATTTTTTGTTTTAACAAAAGTTGTATCGAAGAATCGTTTGATTAAAAAAATAAAAAAAATTGAAAAAAAAATTATTCCAATAATTCCAAGCTCAGACAAAATTTGTGCTAGTATATTATGTGGGTGAGTTGAACAAATACCTATTTCAGAATTATAATTAATTTTTCTACAATAATGTCTAAAACCTTTTGGGCCCACACCAAAAACTAAATTATCAAGAAATAATTTTTTTGCTAATATTAAGTGACCTTGATGATCGGTGGAGAAAATTTTAATTTTTGAGTATTTATTTGAATCGACAATAACTTTATTCAAATTATCTTTTTTTTCATCTTGAAAAATTTGATGATATGTTTTGTTAAAAACACGATATGTAACATTGGATTTACCATAATCAAAAAAAATTATAGATACAGCAAAAATCAAAAAAATCAAAAATGATCTAATAAATAATTTTCTTAATTCTTTAATAAAAATTATCATTAAAAAAAAGAGTATTAAGAATAAAGCTATTGAAGTTCTTTCCCCTGAAAGATAAATTACAGAAAAATAAGAAGCGAAAAAAAAAGTATAAAATAATTTTTTTTCATTCAAATTAATTTTAAAGTAATAAATATACCATACTAATAATGGCAACAGCCTCAGCAAATAACTACCTAAAATTAATTCATCACCAAAAAAACTTGAAATTCTTTGTGCAATAATCTCTTTTCCTAATACATTAAAGCCAAAAATAAATTGAAAGAAACTGTCAATAAACAATATAGATAATGCAAATAAAAAGATGTAGAATATTTTTTTATTCAAATTTTCATTTAAAGATTTTTCGAATAAGAGAAATATAGCTAAGGAAAATAATAAATATCTTAAGTGGAAAAATGACGAATATTTGAGATCATCTGTAATTTGAAACATAGCATTCAATGCTATGTAAATTGAAAAAAAAGTTAAAATAATTATTTCCTTCTCAAAAAAATTTTCTCTTTGGTCAAAATTAAAAAATAAAAAAAGTAAAAAAAAAAGTACAAGTATTTCTGCAATAGCAATACCTAAAATAAAAGATAATGGAAAAAAAAATAATGGAATATAAAGCTTTTGAGAATTATAAAATTTTTTCATTTCATTTAAAAATTAATAGCATTAGACATTTTAAAATTTTTACAAAGCCATTGATAAATAATTAATAAATAACAAGTAATTAATAAACTTTAAATCCAATTTAATATCTATTTCTTTTTATCAAATTTCTTAGATCTGTTTGAAATTTTAGTTTTGACGAGATTTTATTATTCTTCATAATTTTTTGAATTTTTTTATAATTATTTAATATATGAATTATGGTTTTTTGAAGACTTTTAGATTTTCTTTTTGAAACAAAAACACCTTTAAAATTTGCTTTTACATGAGATATTTCATTAAAAATAATTACTGGTCTTAACCTAGATAAACTCTCAAGAACAACTTTGGGATAACCCTCCGTGTAAGATGGTAGAATAAAGATATTATTTTTGTCGAAAAATTCTATAATTTTCTCTTTTTTTGATGTTTCTAAGTGATATTTAATTTTATTACTTAATGATTTTTTAATAATAGTTGCTCCTAAAATATTTAAATCGAAATCAATAGAAAATTTATTTACTAAATTAATTAAAGAAAATACCCCTTTTTCTTTTTTCACCCTTCCTAAATAAAATAACTTAGCTTTTTCTGTATAGGTTTTTTTTAAATTGGTTTTCCATCTATAGTCTATCTCAGAAGGATAAATCCTTGATGTCTTGTAATTATTAATATTAGTAAGATTCTTACTAACTGTTATGACTTTAAGATCCTTTAAAATACTTTTAAAAAAAAATTGATAAATAATTTTACCTAAAAAACCATACTTGATAAAATATTCTTTATGACCATCACTCCTAAGGTAAACAAAACCATTAAGCTTTTTATTTAATAGCTTAATTAAAAAATATGTCATAAAGTTAAAAGGAGTTATTGAAATCATAAAAATTAATTTATCTGAAAAATCTAATGAAAAAATATCAAAAAATTTCAATTTTTTTTTTTTTTTTAAAGTTGTTTTAAAAATACCTTTTCTATTTTTTTTCCTACATAAAAAATAAAGAAAATTATTTTTTGAAATTGCCTGAATAATATTTATCGTATCATTATAATTTGAAGAAACCGAATTATTATGAAATCTTAAATAATCGTTTGAAATTAAAATTAATTTTTTCATTTTCTAAAAAAAGTAATCAATCTTATTGGAAGAAAATAAGCTAAGAAAAACTTAATTCTAAGGGACAAATGGGGAAATTTCATTATCTGTATTAATAATTTAAAATTTCGCTTTTGATATAATAAATAAATAATTTCTAATTTATCTAATCTAGATTGAAAATATTTTATATTTTTTAAAAATAATTTATTTCCTGAATTTTTTTGAGATTGGAACCAATCGTTATATTCATCAAAATACATTTTATTATTTGTTTTTAAGAAATTATTTTCATGAACTCTATAATATATAAGCGGCTCATCAAAAGATTTAGCATTAGCATATTTACTGATACGTAATAATAAATCAAAATCCCCAATTATATTATAAGTACTATTAAAATAATTTTCTTTCTCTAAAATTTCTTTTTTAATAATTAATCCACTTATTATTATGAAATAATCTTTAGCCAAATAATCATATATTTTACCATCAGGTAATTTTTTCTGATTATATTTAACAAATTTATTTTTTCTTTGATAAAAACTTAACACATTACTATAAAAATAATCATATTGTTTTGAATTAAAAAATTTTTCTTTACTAAATAAATAATTTTCATCCCACCAATCATCAACGTCTAAAAATGCAATTAATGATCCAGAAGATTTTTTGACAGCTTCATTTCTTGCTTGATAGAGTGATAATTTAATTTCACTATAAAAATATTTTATTCTATCATCTTTGAATTGATCTAATATTTTTTTGCTGTTATCAGAAGAAAAGTTATCAAAAAATATAATTTCGAAATTTTTATACTTTTGATTAAGAATACTTAAAATACATTTTTCGAGATATTTCTCACCATTATGACAATTTACAATTACACTTATTTTTGTCATAAATTTTTATAGTGGTCAAAAAATTTACCATACTCAAAAAAAAACAGTAAATTAGTTTTGGAATTCATGAAGATCTATTTTTTTCACTTTCTACCAACATAAATTGAGGTCCTATAATTATTGTATTTATATTCATCAACTTTTCTTAAAAAAACCCTTCTAAATAAATTTATATAATAATTATCATCTCTGAAAGACCATCCTTTTAATATTTCTGGTCCTTGGATCTTGTATTCTGAGATATGCTCACTTAGAAATATCATCCCGCCTCTGTTTAATTTAGTAGTTAAAAAACTTATCAACTTTGGAAGTTCTTTTTTCTCAAAACCGCCCAAAACGTTTACTATAAAAATTAAATCAAATTTCATTCTAATTTGGCTTAAATCTCTTAACCAAATATAACTAACACTATTACATCTCTTAGCAATATCGATTAATTTTTTTTCTTTATCGACTGCTATTACTTTGACATTATTATTTATTTTTCCAAGATGTTCGGAGAAACGTCCATTACCACAACCAAAATCTAGTACTTTTTTTTCCTTATTATTTAAAAATTTTTTCAAATTTGAGAACATAATTTCTTTTTGTAAATTTGTTACATAATCAAACTCATCTTTTGGTGTATCAGTGCTTAAAACACCATATTTGCCATGTTTTTGAGCTCTTAAACTCCAATTAATTTTTTCTATCTTTAATTTATTTTCTCTATAATTTTTCAATTTTTTAAATAGGTTGATGGGCCTCAAAATAAGCAAAAATGTTCTAAAAATTATATTTTTTTTTATATAATTTTTATAAGATTCTATATTTGACTTAACTTTTATTTCTTTTTTCAATAAATCACTTTTTAAGTTTTTTCCATGGCGCTTTATTTCTATTTAATAAAGCTAACAAAATATTTTTATCTCTCATTGTATCCATACATTGCCAAAATCTTTTATGTTTAAATGCTAATAATTCTTTTTTTTTAACTAAACTCAAAAGTGGCTTTCTCTCAAGCATAGTTGAATCGTTTTTGATGTAATTAAATATCTTGTAATTTAAAACAAAAAAACCGCCATTAATCCAATTTTGATTTAATTGAGGTTTTTCCTCAAATTTATTTACAGCTGAGCCTTTTAAGAAAACCTCACCAAATCTTGCGGTTGGTTTGACTACAGTCATTGTGGCAATCTTGTTATGTTTAAGATGAAATTTAACTAATTCTTTAATGTTTTGATTAGTTAGTCCATCTCCATAAGTTAACATAAAATTTTCATTTTTATTGAATAGTTTTTTTAATCTAAGAATTCTACCACCAGTCATTGAGTTTTTACCAGTGAACACACATCTTACGTTTTTTTTGCTATGAAAATATTTCTCTATTATTTTACTCTTATAACCCGTAGCCAAAATAAATTCATTAAAACCGTAGAATTTATATATATCCATTATGTGCGAAATAATAGGCTTTCCACCCAATTTAACCATTGGTTTAGGAATTAATTTTGTTTCTTCTGCAAGTCTCGATCCAACTCCACCACAAAGTATTACAACTTTCATTTTACTTATTCCACTCATAATTAAAATATTTATCTTGTGGATCTTTCCTTACCATTTCAGTTTCATCATGGGGTTGGTTTAAACAATTTGCTATTATTGACTCATCTTCATAAATTCCCTTGAAACCATTCCATATTAAAGGAGGAATAGTAACTAAAAAGTAATTATTAGGAGATAGAATTATTTTTTGATACCTTCCTTTAGTATTGCTTTTATTTCTATCATCGAAAAGAGCTAATTCAACTTTACCCCTAACACAAACATAATTTAGCGTTGCTTCTTTGTGCAAATGCCATGCTTTAACAATTTTTGGGTAAATAGTTGAAAAATAAATTTCACCAAAGGTTTTAAATATAGGTGAGTCATTTCTCATCATGTGCATAATTTTTCCTCGATTATCTTTAATCTGTTTTAATGGAGTAATTATTACACCTTCAATCATAAAAATTTTAATATTTGTTATCAAATTCCCTTAGTTTTTCGACAATATAATTTACATCGCTAATTTTAATGTCAGAAAATAGTGGAAGTGTGACTAATTCCTTCCATACTTTTTTTGTTACTGGTATTTTTGATTTGTATTTTTTATAAAGAGGATGCATTGGCACTGGTATCCAGTATACGCTTGTTGATATCCCTCTTTTTTTAAGGAAAGCTATTAATTCATCTCTTTTTTTCAATTTAACTGCAAACATCCAATAAGCAATTTTTCCATTAAATTTTGCAAAATAAGGTTTTATGTTTTTACAATTCTCTATTCCTGCAAGGTATTTTTTTAATATGAAGTTTCTTTTTTTATTAAAACCATTTAATTTCTTAAGCTGAACCTGACCGATAGCAGCCATTAGATCATTCATGTTATACTTAAAACCTAGATCTTTAATTTGATAATACCAATGTTTATCTTTAAAATTTTTATCATTAAGTCCTTTCTTATGACGAGTCCAAGGATCTTTATTCCATCCATGAAAGCTAAGACTTTTAAATTTTTCTGATAATCTTTTATTGTTAGTACAAATCATTCCACCATCACCAGTAGTCAACATTTTTTTTTCTTCAAAACTAAAACAACTTACATCACCCCAAGTTCCAAGCATTTTTCCTTTATAGTAGCCACCCGCAGTGTGTGCACAATCTTCTATCACAAATAAATTTTTTTTTTTTGCCCATGGAATTATTTTTTCCATCTCACAAGGATGACCACCTACATGCACGGGTATTACTGCAACACAATCTTTCGAATATTTTTTTTGCAAATCTTTGAAACATATATTCAGATCATATTGATTAATATCAACAAATACAGGCTCTAATCCACAATATAAAGCTGCTACTGCAGTAGCAGTAAAAGTCATAGCTGGAATTAAAACCTTTTTTTTTTTTTTAAAATTTTTAGAGGCTAAGGCAATATGTAGTGCTGCTGAGCAAGAAGTAACACCGGTTGAATATTTAATACCTGTATATTTACTCCATGACTCCTCAAATTTCTTAACTTCCTGTCCATAACCAATCCAAGATCTTTTAAAAATTTTTTTTATTGCCAGAACTTCTTCATTACCCAATGATGGTTTGAATAATCGTATATTTCGTCTTTTTTCTTTCATTAAATATTAATAATTTATCAATTTTTCCATAATCTTAGTTGAATTTATTACTATATCATTATTTTTTAGTAACATCTTATTCTTATTTAAGTTTGTAAATATCAAATTTAGATAATCACTCATAGGATTTTTTAAATCTATAAGTTTATTATTATTCTTAATTACTTTATTAATATAAATATTGTTATTAATAAATTGTTTTCTTAAAAAGAAATCCTGATTTATTCTAAAACTTAAAAGATTTTTTTTTCTTTTTGAGTTTTGTTTAAATAGAAATTTACAAAGACATTCATTTATCATTAACTTACAATTCCACGAGTTTTTTTTCTTAATAACTTTTAAGATTTCGTAACTTCTTATTTTATTAAAATTTAATGTAAATAAAAATGATAAAGCGTGAGGCAATAGATCAATGGGAATATTTTCAAATTCATTTTTACCTTTAGTGAAATAACTAAAGTTAAATTTATGAATTTTTCTTATTCTAATTTTTTTTTTTATTTGACTCGCTAAACTTATCATTGGTAAATTCACGAATATTTTATTATTTTTTGATTTAAGTAAATTTTTAACTTTTTTTAAATTTGACTGTCCGTCTTTTAACCAAAATATAGGTTTCTCTATTACAAGATGTTTGCAGAAACTTTTAATGATAAGAATTTGTTTAAAGTGAAATTTTGTTGGTGAGCACAAATTAATTATAGATGGTTTTTTTTTTTTAATTTCTGAAATGGATTTTAAATTAAAAAAGTTTGTATTTTTATACTCAATTTTAAATAAGTTTAATCTATCTTTTTCAAAATTTTTTCCAACCAAACAAATATTTCTAAATCCAAAATGAATTAATTCCCTTATATGAGCTTTGCCAATACCTGATGGTCCTATAACAACTCCTGTTAATTTTTTAGGCATTAATTTGTTTCACTCATTTATTTTTTCCAAATGATGATAATTTTCTTATTATAAAATAAAAAATAGATAAGTAGGCATTTGGATAAATCAAGTTAGAAATAAAATGTTTATAAAAATTTACGTAATGTCTTCCAGCGGACTCTCCTCTAATTAAAATTTTAAAAAAAAAATTTGAAAAATTCCTTAAAGCGTAATTCTTATTTATATGATATTTTTTTAAATCTAATCCTTTACTTCTGTAATAATCTAAGATTTCAGGTATCCTTACAATTTCTATGAAATCATACATTGGGACCCATTCTCTAATACCATAACAGTTTACAGAATAACCATCGGGTGAATAAAAAACTTTAGAGTTTTTAAAGGCGTTTGCATATACTTTAATATAACCACAACAGTTATCAAAATTTGAGCAAAGTCTATTGTCTTTTAATTTTTCCATATCTAAACAATTAATCTTATTTAAAAACATTTCTCGTTTGAATACATGTGTAAAATTTCCCATCAAAAAATCAAATGTGATCCTATGATCAATTAAATCCCAAAACATACATTTCATAGAAGTTTTTTTTTTTGCTAATTTAGACATACCTTTTGGTAATAAATTTGTGTCAAAAGGTCTTTGAAATTTTTTCAAATAATCGTAGTCCAAATGATAAGAATTCACATAAAAAAAATCTACATCTTTAAACTCATTAAATAAAAAATTTAATGAGTTTAATGAATTAGGCATTAATAAATCATCATCACCGATTGCCCAAACAAATTCACTTTGTGATAAAGATATAGCTTTTAACAAATTTGGTTGATAACCAAGATTCTTTGTGTTTATGTTTAATATTATATCTAATTTATCTTTAAAATTATCAGTAATTTGTTTTACATTATAGTTTGAACCATTGTCAGAAATACATACATTAAAATCTAAATTTGAATTTTTTTTCGCTATGTATATAGAATTTAGACAATTAGGTAATTGACTTGGTCTATTAAAAGTAGGTATGCAAATTGATAATTTCATGTGTTAGAAAATGAGAACAAACTAAAATCTTCTTTTAAATATTTTTTGTAATTTTCTTTATCAACTACGTGAAATACTGGAAGTGGAAAAATAAGTTTTCCACCATTCTCAATAAATTGTTTTTCTTGTTTGATAACTTCCGATCTAAATGACCAAATTAAAACTATTAAATATTTTGGTTTTATCTTTCTCATTTTCTTTTTTGAAATTATTTCTATATGGCTTCCAGGAGTAAATTTTCCTTCTTTAATAGGATTAGCATCGCAAACATACGAAATATTTTTATTTGTAATGTTACAATAATTTAAAATTACATTACCTTTTGTAGATGCCCCATAACCCATAACATCATCTTTTTTTTGACAAGATAAAAAAAGTTGCAAGCTTTTTTTGCTATTTTCCATTCTTAAATTAAATTTGTCAAAATCTTTATTTGAAATGTTTTTTTCTTTTTTTAAAATATCTTTAATTTTTTTGGTATTTGAGGAGTGCTTACTTTTATTTTTTGCACATATGACTTCAATACTTCCTCCATTAATTTCGTTAAATGTGAAGTCGATAATTTTCAAACCATTATTAGATATAATTTTATTAAAAGTTGAAAGCGAATAATAAACACAATGTTCATGGCATATTTGATCATATGTTAAATTTTTCAGCAAAAGTGGAAAGTATGAAAATTCTAGTGCCCATATTCCATTTCTATCCAAAATCTTTGCTATACTTGAACAAAATTCATTCGG
>MDTG01131815.1_pt1 | contig 11048 bp, 9 predicted proteins | sample 811421 | NCBI WGS metagenome assembly MDTG01 (sample SAMN05326645, study PRJNA326480) | marine metagenome | isolation source: seawater | place: Pacific Ocean: South East | collected 2011 | reverse complement strand
TTTTCCCGTCCATCCCATCCAGGAAACGGGTAAGCGGCCGACGGCCAAATTGGATCGAAACCTCGCCTACATGGGCCTGGTAGAAATTCTTCACGGTTATCCCTTTGACGGCGTGGTGCTGACCACGGGCTGTGACAAGACCACGCCAGCTTGTTTAATGGCCGCGGCGACGATGGACATACCTGCCATAGTATTGTCCGGCGGACCCATGCTTGATTCCTATTGGAAGCAGAAACTTGCTGGGTCCGGTATGGCGCACTGGGAGGCGCGCAAGGAATACGCGGTGGGCAACATGGACGATGATGACTACATCGACATGGCCGTTTCCCAGGTTCCTAGTACCGGACACTGTAATACCATGGGCACGGCGACAACCATGAACAGCATGGCCGAAAGTTTGGGCATGTCTTTACCAGGCTGCGCAACCATTCCCGCGCCCTACCGGGAACGCGCCGCCATGGCGTATCACACGGGTAAGCGGTCCGTCGATTTGGTCATGAATGACATTCGGCCGTCCACCATTATGACCCGCGAAGCCTTTGAGAACGCTATTGTTATGAATACGGCCTTGGGCGGCTCCACTAATGCTCCCATCCATATCAATGCGATTGCCCGCCACGTGGGTGTCGACCTCACAATCGATGACTGGGAAACGGTCGGTTACGACGTGCCGCTGGTGGTCAACATGCAACCAGCCGGCGAACACCTGGGAGAGGCCTTTCATCGAGCCGGTGGCGTCCGCGCCGTCATGCATGAGATGTTAAAGGCCGGCAAACTGAACGGCGGCGCCATGACCGTGGCCGGTACGACGGTCGCGGAGAACGCCCGCGAAGCCCTGGATCGCAACGTGATCAAACCCCATGACGCACCGATGATGGATAACGCCGGTTTCCTCAATATGTCGGGAAACCTTTTTGATTCAGCGATCATGAAGACCTCGGTCGTCGATGATGATTTCAGGGCCCGGTTCCTGTCCAACCCGGACGACCCCAACGCTTTCGAGGGGAAGGCCTGCGTGTTCGACGGTTCGGAAGACTACCACGAACGGGTCAACGACCCAGACCTAGGCATGGACGAATCCTCCATCCTGGTCATGCGCTACGCCGGCCCCATCGGCTGGCCGGGCGCGGCGGAAGTGGTCAACATTCAACCCTCCGATTCACTCCTGAAGGCTGGTATCCGGTCGCTGCCAACCATCGGCGATGGGCGTCAGAGCGGCACGTCTGGCAGCCCCTCGATACTCAACGCCTCGCCGGAAGCCGCTGAGGGTGAAGGTCTGGCGCTCTTGAGGCACGGCGACATCATTCGCGTCGACCTCAATAAGCGAACCGTAAACATGCTTGTGTCCGATGAAGAATTGGCGAAACGCCGTACAGGACTAGAGGTAGAGATCTCTCCCAATCAAACGCCCTGGCAGGAGATCTACCGAAATACGGTTGGTCCGCTAGCCACGGGAGGCTGCATGGAATTGGCAACGGCCTATCAGAAGATCTATCAGGCCAAGCCGCGCAATAACCACTAGGCCGGTTCAACATCAATGCCGGACCGTCCTTCCATCGCGCTCATTGGCGAATGTATGATTGAACTCCGCGAACCGCACAGTGGTGTGCTGTCTCGCAGCTACGGCGGAGACGTGTTGAACACGTCGGTCTATCTCAGCCGTCTTATGGGCAAGGATGCGACTGTCCGTTTTACAACGCTTCTCGGCAAAGACCCTTTTAGTTCAGAGATGGTCGCCGCTTGGGAGAAAGAAGAGATCAACTGCGATACGGTCGGACGCCTGACAGCCCGAAACGCCGGGCTTTATTTCGTCCGCACCGACAAAACCGGCGAACGCACTTTCCACTACTGGCGCAGCCAATCAGCAGTGCGGGAGATTATGGGCGACGACTGGACTGATCTGCGAGCCCAAGCCATGGGGTCGGACTGGATCTATTTGTCGGGGATCACCTTAGCGATCTTAGACGAGACAGGCCGGAAGAAGTTGCTGTCTGAGTTGACGGTAGCGAGCGAAAATGGCGCTCTTATCGCTTTTGACGGTAATTTTCGGCCGACCTTATGGTCAGACCCGTTAGATGCGGCGCCGTGGCATGCGCAGGTCTGGGATTTGTGTGCCCTGGCAATCACGGGTGTTGAAGACGAATCTGCTGTGTTCGGCGACGCAACCCCGGAGTCTAGCGTGGCCCGCCTTAAGGGGCATGGAATCGATGAAATCGTTATCAAACGCGGACGGCAATCGGTCTATCTTCACGCCAACGAGGCGAACCAATTCATCGACGTGACGCCGGTTGGCAATGTCATTGATACCACAGCGGCAGGCGACTCTTTCAACGCCGGCTACATGGCGGCGCGGCTCAAGGATCGCTCTCCGGCCGAGTCCGCTCGTATCGGAGCGGCGCTCGCCGGCGAGGTGATTCAGCACCCTGGCGCGGTGATCCCACAAGCACACATGCCAAAACTCTTCTAATTGGAGATCAGGGACATGGACGACATCCGAGATATTCTCAACGCCAACCGGGTTGTGCCCGTCGTTGTATTGGACCGCGTTCAAGATACCGCGCCTCTGTGCGAGGCACTTTTACAGGGTGGAGTCCAGGCCATCGAAGTAACGCTACGTACCGAGGCCGCCATGGCTGCCATCCGCGAAGCCGTGAGACGCTTCCCAGACATGATCGTCGGCGCCGGCACGCTGCTGAACGTCGATCAGATTAAACAGGTCATGGATTTGGGGGTAAAATTTGGAGTCAGCCCCGGATCAACTCCGGCGCTCATGGACGCTGTTTCCAACATTGGGTTGCCGTTTCTGCCAGGCGGGTCCAGCGTGTCCGAATTCATGGCGCTAGCCGAAGCCCGCTTTGCGGTACAGAAATTCTTTCCCGCCGGTCTGGCTGGCGGCCCGGCGTTTCTAAAAAACATAGCGTCGCCGCTATCTGACATAAGCTTTTGTCCGACCGGCGGAATTAACGCGGACAATGCAGCGGATTATCTGGCGCTTCCCAATGTGATCGCGGTGGGCGGTTCTTGGTTCGTTAGCGCTGATCGTATCCGAAACGGCGACTGGGCTGAAATCACAAACGACGCCAGGGACATTGTTAGGCGTTTCGGTAGCACTAAGAGTTTATAACGGCGCCATAACGGACAGATTTGTACAAAGAACAAGGCAGACCTAATCAGCACAAAGTCACTGCAATGCAAGGGCTTTGGAGCCCATATGTTCCCAGTTGGGACGCAATTAGCGAGATGCATTAGCCGCGAATAGCCTTATAGCTCGCCGCTTCGCCCCAGGCTGTGTCCCAATCCTGATCCAGCATATCGGTTTCCACGTGCGACTTAAAAAACTTGTTTGGCACCTGGAACATGGCCAGAAACAAACCGCCTTCCGGCGACCAAGCCTTGTGGCGGCTGCCCGCCGGTCTCCAAACGAAGTCGCCTTCTTTGCACTCTCCTTCCGGACAAACCAAGTGACCTTCCAAGACATAGGTCTGCTCAATCAACATGTGTTCGTGGTCTGGTAATTCAGCGCCGGGCGCCATCCGCATGAGCGCCGTCAGGAGCCCGGTTTCCTTGTCCACCAGCAGGGTTTTCACGGTGATCCCCTCGAAATCTGTCTCTTCCCATGGCAGTTGGGTGACCGAAACGAAGCGCGACGCTAGATTAGCGAGGCCCTCATGTTTGGCGTGCGGTGTGATGGCGGTGGTCATGATCCTCTCCCTATCCGCTTCTCAACGGTGGAATACTAGCACCATTCGAACGCTCAGTCCGCCGCATAGTCCTTCAATACATCCGGGTCTGGCTCCATACCGAGGCCCGGGCCATCCGGAACTGAGAACATCCCGTTCTTCGGCGCGATAGCGCCGCCGTAGAGACAGGCCTCGCGCTCAAGATAAAACCATTCGGCGAGGCCACTTTTAGGCACGCTGGCCATCAAGTGAAGGGTCGCCAGGAACCCAGGCCCAAAATAGGGCGCGTGGGGCATCATGGAAACTCCATGGGTTTCGGCTAACACGGCGACCTTTCGGGCCTCGGTGATGCCACCCACCTTGGTGACGCTGGGTTGGATATAGTCAGCCGCGCCTGCATCGATCATCTGTTTGAACTGAAAAGCAGTGCAGGCGTTCTCTCCGGTTGCAACCGCGATCCCGGTCTCCATTCGAAGCTGGGCCAGTGCAGCGAAATCTTCCGGAGGGAAAATCGGCTCTTCCAGCCAGTGAATATCGAATTCCTGGAAAGCCAGCGCCATGCGCTTGGCTTCTCCCGGCGCCCAGGGACAGTTCGTGTCGACCATGATGGGAATGTCAGCTCCAGCTGCCTCGCGAGCCGCCGCCACTTCGGCCACACCCGTCTCGTGCAACTTCACATGGCCATAGCCCTCATCGATGCTCTGTTTGGTTTTCTCCGCAACGATCTCCGGGTCGGAATAATTGAAAAGGCTAGAATAGCCTGGAATATCGTTACGTACCTGGCCGCCCATTAATCGGCAGAGAGGTAGGCCAGCGGCCTTCCCAGCCGCATCCCAAAGCGCGATATCAAGACCCGACAACGCGAACATCGTGACCCCATAGCGACCGAAAAGATGAAGACGACGTTGAAGATCGGTCATCAACGCAGCTATGTCCTCGGCTTCTCGGCCCACGGCTATGGGCGCGACCATCTTTTCCACTGCCATATGAACCGCTTCGCGACAGTGATAAGCGAAGGCGTCGCCCCAGCCTACGGTACCGTCATCCATCTCGACGCGGACCAAGACGGAATCAAGCCCGAACCATTTTTGACCGTTAAGTTCCGAGGCAGGGCCACCGCTAGAGAATGGAATTTGAAGGGGAATAGCTCGTACGTCAGCAATAATCACGTTGCAGCTCCTTTATATGGAGCCGACAACCATAACCGTGACGGGAAGTGCGCGAAAGGCCGAAGCCGTGAGATCGACCTATATACCGATCAACGGCTGCACCATACGGGCCGCTAGGCTCTTGAAACGGAGCGGTGCATCGACTACAGCCAGACAGATACAATCTTCACCCGCAGCTGCGTGCGGCTGGTGATCAATATTTTCGTCCGCTTCCTGAAAATCGCCTCGCCCGTAGGTACCCGTCTCGTCAGAGAAGGCCCCTGAAAAGACAAGGGTAAGCTCGAGCCCGCCGTGAGAGTGAGACGGCACCGGCCGGCCAGCGGGAATCCGAAGCAATCGTGCTGTCGTTTCTTCATCACTAGTTGGAATGAGCAACTGGTAAGCGCCGAAGCCTAAACGCTGCCACTCCAGGGAACACACATCACCGCCCACATAGCTGCGAAGAGGTTCCGGTAGGATGGGGTTGGGGTCGAAGCTATCAGGCAAAGGTCGAGACACTACATTACCATCATCTACGACATTCGTAGCGGCAACGATGCTCTCATATAAACTATCATCAACCGAGACGGGTGTCACAGCTGACATTAGTTGGCCGCCCACAGCCTCGAATTTAGAAACTGCTTGGCGACAAGTCGGACAGAGCGCTAGGTGAGCCGCAACTGCCAGACTCCAGGTTTCCGCAAGGGAGCCAGCGGCGTAATCAAGCAAAAGTTCTTCGCCTGGGTGGTGCGAAATGGTCATTGGTTGTCTCCAATTTTCGATCGGATATTCTTTAAGGCCAGCCGGATACGTGATTTAACCGTGCCTAAGGGAATATCCAAAGCTTCTGCAATTTCCGGATGCGCTTTTTCTTCGAAATAAGCGAGTTTTAGGACCGCGCGCTGCTCCTCTGAGAGCTCCGCCATAGCCGCGTGAAGTTCAGCAGCATCTTGAGCTTGGCTAATAGTCTCTGTCGCCAATGGCTCGGGGTCAGGAACAAAGGCCGGGTCATCCATATCCGGCTCTGGCCTGTTATTTTTCCGGAGATGATCGATGCGCATGTTCCGCGCAATTGTAAAAATCCAAGTCGACGCTGCGGCGCGGGTTGGGTCATACTGATTTGCCTTGCGCCAAATCTTCACCATGGTTTCTTGAACCACTTCTTCAGCCATCTGCGCTCCGGTACCCTGCCCCATCAAAAACGCTTTAAGGCGTGGCGCAAAATGGTCGAAAACGGAGCGGAAGGCAGCCTGGTCTTGATGACTTACCCTGACCAGTAAATCGTTCATGGAGATCGAAGGCTGATCTGGGCTGACTAACGTCGCCGGCCTATTCCCTGTGGTTCTGACGGACGGAGAAGAACGTCCAACCCTATCAACTTCTGAGCGATACAAAGCTTGCGCCCCTACGACATTATTGTCGGCAATCTCGGCGTCGAATTCATAAAGTTCTGTGTCAAACATAACAACTTTACGAGCCTTGCCGGAACTTGGATCACTACGACATCAAATTTTTATCTTCAAATTGATCCAATTGATGCGGGGATCTGTATTATTTTAAAGATGTGTGGTAATGGAATTTTTTCAAGCTGATATTTTATGGGTGTTAAATTGTGAATTCCGCTCCCATCGCTCTAGAACGTCCTCTCAACATCGCAGTGATCGGTACTGGCATCGCGGGCATGGCCGCAGCTTGGCTATTGAGTTGCCATCACGCAGTTACAGTTTATGAGCAAAACGACTGGATAGGTGGTCATTCGCACACCGTGGACGCGCTTTCGAAAAAAGGGCCAATCCGCGTTGATACAGGGTTTATTGTTTACAATGAGGTCAGTTATCCCAACTTGGTGGCCCTGTTTGATTACTTCGACGTCCCAACAAAGCCGAGTGAGATGTCTTTTTCAGCTTCACTACAACATGGCGATTTCGAATATGCTGGCACTGACTTAAACGGGCTTCTGGGTCAGCGGCGTAACATCGTCAGACCCCGGTTTTGGCGAATGGTTAAAAATATCATGCGTTTTTACAAGGACGCACCAGCAGTACTTGACAACCCCGCCGATGCCGAACTTAGCCTTGGCGAATATCTCAACCGCGAGGGGTACGACCAACGGTTTGTGGATGACCATCTCTTACCCATGGGCGCAGCTATTTGGTCAACCACAGCAGCCGAGATTGCGGCCTATCCGGCGCAGGCCTTTGTCCGCTTCTTTTCCAGCCACGGCTTGTTGCTACTGAAGAATCGACCGCAATGGCGGACTGTGAAAGGCGGCAGTCACGAATACGTTCAGCGTTTGACAAACAGCTACCGCGACCGGATTCGGTTCGTCGGCGTGCGCAACGTAGTTCGCCAAGACGACAAGGTAATCGTTGTCGACCGTGACGGTGAGCTTACCACCTACGATCACGTTGTGTTCGGCAGCCACGCCGATGAGACCCTCGGCATGCTGTCGGACGCGAATGCAGAGGAATGCCGCCTACTGGGAGCCTGGCAATACACGGAAAATCGAGCCGTCCTGCACAGTGACCCATCGTTAATGCCGAAGCGTCGTAGGGTTTGGTCCAGCTGGAATTTCCTTGAAGGTGCCGCTAATGCCCAGCTCTGTGTCACCTATTGGATGAACCGGCTCCAAACCCTTGAATCGGACGAACCTCTTTTCTTAACCCTCAACCCAATCCCAGAGCCTCGAGCCGACTTAATACACAGTGAATTTAACTATACCCACCCATATTTCAATCACGCGGCCCTAGCGTCGCAGCGCGAACTTTGGTCCCTTCAAGGCCGACGCCGAACCTGGTTCTGCGGCAGTTACTTCGGCTACGGCTTTCACGAAGACGCCCTCCAATCGGGCCTAGCAGTGGCTGAGCAATTGGGGGGAGTTTCTCGCCCTTGGCGCGTCACAGATGAAAGCGGGCGCATTAACCTGCTGCCGAGAGAGAAGGGCATGGCCGCGTGACCCTGCACTCCGCCATTTATGAGGGAGACGTCGTCCACGAACGCCTTCGGCCGAAACGACACCGGCTGAAGTATCACGTCTATTCATTGCTACTAGATATCGACGAGTTGCCAGCCCTTGCCCACCGCTTTTGGCTGATTGGTTACAACCGGTGGGCACCGTTATCTTTCTATGATCGCGATCATGGTTTAGCAGATGGATCACCTTTGCGACTATGGGTGGAGGACCATTTGATGAAGGCCGGTCTACCAATCGATGGCGGGCCCATTCGTCTGCTTTGTTATCCGCGGATATTCGGCTACGTGTTCAATCCGCTCAGTGTCTACTTTTGTTATACAAAGGATGGTCAGCTGCAAGCGATCCTGTACGAGGTCTGCAACACCTTCAAAGAACGCCATACCTATGTCATCGCGGTCAACGGAACCAGTGAGCAGGTGATCCGTCAACGGGTTACGAAGTCAATGTATGTGTCCCCCTTCATCGGCATGGATACCGACTATCATTTCCGCATCATTCCGCCCGCGGCGAGAACCAGCGTTGTCATCCGCCAAGAAGACGCAGAGGGCCTCCTTCTGACGGCCTCGTTCGCCGGAACTCGCCAGGCAATGACCGGTTGGTCCCTTACAATGATTTTATGTCGCTTTCCCCTGCTCACGCTTAAGATTATGGTTGGTATTCATTGGGAGGCGCTCCGGCTGTGGCTTAAAGGACTTAGAGTAATTGCGCACGAACCCGCAGCGAATCCCATTGAAAGTAGTATCGGCCATCCCACAACTTCGAAACCCTAAAACATTATGAATCGTTCCCTGACCTCTTCGGCGTCGTCCACTCATTTTGGATTGTTGTCCGCTGTTACCGGCTGGCGAGTTTGGCTGTTTAGAACCTGGGTCGCGCGCCTACCTGTGGGGCAGTTGACGGTTACGTTTCCTTCGGGTCGTCGCGAGACGTTTAATGGCGCGGGGCCGGGGGTGAACGCACACCTGAACATTCATGACATGCGCGTGGTCAATAGGCTGATTAGCGCGGGCGATCTGGGCCTAGCTGAATCCTATATGGCCGGAGAATGGTCAACACCCGATCTATCCGCAATCATGCGATTGGGGTTGGTAAACGAACAGGCATTGGGAGCGACACTGCAGAAAACAACGCTGCATCGCCTATTCGACCGGCTCCGCCACGCACGGCACTCCAACACGCGGCGCGGCAGCCGTCGAAACATCGCCGCCCATTACGATCTGGGCAATGACTTCTACGGCCATTGGCTTGACCCCTCTATGACCTATTCGTCGGCACTGTTTGAGAACCTAGACGAGCCGCTGGCGCCAGCGCAACGACGGAAATACCTGCGCCTTGCCGCACAATTGGAACTAAAGCCTGGCGATCGGGTGCTAGAAATTGGATGCGGTTGGGGCGGATTCGCGGAGATCGTCGCCCGGGACTTCGGCTGCAAAGTGGTTGCCTTGACCCTCTCGCGAGAGCAAGCGGCCTATGCCCGAGATCGGCTGGCGCGGGCGGGTCTTTCGGATCGTGTAGAGGTTCGATTGCAGGACTATCGCGACGTCCAGGGAGAGTTCGACAAAATTGCGTCTATTGAAATGTTCGAGGCCGTCGGCGAACAGTATTGGTCTGTTTATCTCGACACTCTACGCGAACGTCTGGCGCCTCGCGGCAAGGCTGCCCTGCAGATCATCACCATGGATGACGCCTATTTCAATAACTACCGCCGGAACCCAGAGTTCATCCAGCGCTATATTTTCCCGGGCGGCATGCTGCCCGGACCCAGTGTCTTCCAGCAAGCAGCAGTAGCGGCCAGTTTGGAAATCACCGATCAATTCACTTTCGGTCCATCATACGGAGAAACGTTACGTCGTTGGGATATGGCCTTCCAAAACGCGTGGACCGAGATCAAGCCCCTCGGCTTCGACGATCGTTTCTACCGCATGTGGCGCTACTATCTCTGCTATTGCGAAGTCGGATTCGATACCGGGCGCATCAACGTCACTCACTTCACTCTTAAACGCGCATGAGTGTCCCACCGGCTGCGCCCTTGCGCCGGGCTATCCTTCTAGCCTACGCGTCACCGGCCTTCGTCATCGCCCTGCCAACCATTCCTGTTTATCTACATTTGCCAACGTTATACGGCGTCGACATGGGGCTAGGCCTAGCGGCCACGGGCGCATTTCTCCTACTGGCGCGTCTATTTGACACGGTCACGGACCCCTTGATCGGATATTTGAGCGACCGATGGCTCGTTCGCGGGCTCCGACGCAAGCCATGGATGCTCATCGGTGCGGGATTAGCCGGCTGGGGGCTGGTCAAACTCCTCGGTCCGCCACCCGGCGCCGACGGTGTTTATCTTCTAACTTGGTCTATGATCCTCTACGCCGGTTGGACCATGGTCGCAGTGCCTTATATGGCGTGGGGCGCGGAACTGCATCCCGATTACAATGAGCGAGCGCGAATCACAGGATGGCGCGAGGGCCTCGCATTGTTGGGTATGGTGGGAGCTAGCGGATTGACGGCTTACGTGACGGAAACGGCGGATGCGGCCGCAGCGCCTGGTGCCGTTGCTTGGACAGCGGTTGTACTTGGCCTGATTTGTATACCTGTCCTGCTTTGGCTCGTCCCCGAGGGCACATCGGCGCGCACTAACCAAAACCCGCTGCGCCTCAGGCAACTAAAGAGTCTTCTCGGTAATGAGCTGTTTCTGCGCCTGTTATTTGCCTGGTTCGTAAATGGTTTGGCCAACGGCATCCCAGCTGCCCTATTTTTTCTGTATCTGGAGCACGGCCTGGGCGTCGCCGGAGATGCGCGGCCGCACTTCATCCTCATTTACTTCGTAGCCGCCATTGCGGCCATTCCGCTGTGGCTACGCTTAAGCCGCCAAAGGGGCAAACATCGGACCTGGTGCTGGGCTATGATCTTGGCCTGTGCTGCCTTCGCAGTCGTGCCCGCGCTGTCGGCCGGCGCGGAAAACACGTTCATGCTAATCTGCATCCTCACTGGCGCGGCGCTCGGCGCGGACCTAGCCTTACCGCCGGCAATCCAAGCCGACGTGGCTGACTATGACCGATGGCGCTTTGATGTCGACCGGACCGGGGTCCAATTCGCCCTGTGGGGCATGGCCACTAAACTTGCTTTGGCAGCGGCCGTGGGCCTGGCACTCCCCAGCGTGGCCTGGATGGGATTTGATCCAGAGTTACCGTCCGAGGCAGGACGCTCAGCGTTAATCGTGATCTATGCCGGCATTCCCGTCGTAATAAA